>Ga0302245_1000081_pt1 | contig 106285 bp, 74 predicted proteins | sample AAG_UR_Thr_MG_FD_193512 | JGI IMG/M metagenome (GOLD analysis project Ga0302245, IMG submission 193512) | Enriched activated sludge microbial communities from anaerobic digester in WTTP, New Holstein, Wisconsin, United States - AAG_UR_Thr | ecosystem: Engineered > Bioreactor > Anaerobic >... | reverse complement strand
TTCGTTCTCCCTGCCTTCGTCGTCTACGACAATGACAAACCGGCCTTCTCTTATATCCTTTATAGCGCTGTCAATTGAACTGAATATTTTCTCTTTCATCCCTACTATTCTACCACAAATCCCCCCAAAACTCTAAACGAAACCCGCGAATAATTCCAGTTACACCCGGTTTTCACAATAAATATGTATGTTGAGGTTACTCTGGCTCCACTTTCACGTAAATCTCTTCAGGGGCTTTTTTAAAGTACTTGAAGAGCGAGGGACAAAGCCATCCTTCCAAATCGTATTTCCCGGAGTAGTACCAGTTACCTCCGAGTTCTCTCCTGCGCCAGGTTACCTTGTCCTGATATCCGGGAAAAGGCTGTGCCGAGAAAAGGAGACGAAAACCCCTGTCGGCATCAGGTATGTTTGCGTCCGAAACAAGTTTATTGATTAACTCAGGAATACCTGAAACAAACGGCTCCGCTTTCAATCCAACTGCCGGGTCATCGAAAACCCATGTTCCCGCATGGCGATAGGGAGCAAGAACAAGGATGGAATTTGAATCATCTTCCCATTTCTTCTCAATGGAGAAAAACACCAGGCTGAGAATTAAACATAGGCCGGCAATAACTATGAGTTGCCGTGTCAATTTACGCTTCTTATGACTGAATAAACCCGTAATAGCCGCTCCTGCGAATATCAAGAGGGAAATCCACGGTAAGCCTGATATTGGAAAGAGCTCCGGTTTGACTACATAAAACAAATCCGAGATTATTAACAAAGCCGTCCCAAAAAACAAGTCGTTTTTGTTTTTTTTCCAGATACCTCGTGTCCAGAAAAAAAGGGACATGACAAAGGGGATGAGCATGCCGTAGTCAATCAGTATAGTCATATCTTGCCTTTCACCGGTCAATAAGACCTGCAAACTTCTGGCCGCTTGAGCATTGCCTGGTTTTAATCATGACAGAGATTAGCGGATTCAAAGGTGTGACAGCAAAAAGATCCGACCTTCGTTGAACGCCGGAGCCCGGTTTCTTTGGGCAAAGGATGACGCACCGCCACATTATGTTTACTTCGCTTCTGTTGGTTCCTTTGAAATTGATGATATACCTTTCAGGTTGCCGTCAAAGCGGAACAATGCCCTCGTGTTACCGTCCAAACCGTAAGTTTTTGAAGGTTCAAAGTTCTCAGTGTATCTCACCTCATCCGAGATTTTCAGCATGTCCATGCTGCCTTCAAAGGGCCCTATCGTTATATTTTCGCCTTCCCTGTTGAGTTTAAATCCTGCCTTGCCTGCCAGTTGCGCCAGTTGCGAGAAAGCACTTTTCCGGGGCAGCTTTTGTCCGTTGACAAAGATATTGAGATTACCTTTCATTTCTTTTCCTTCTTCCACTTCCCACGTGAAAGCGATGTGGGTCCATTCTCCTGCCTTCAGGAACTGCCTGCCATGAAAGCCTGCAGGAGGAGGTTCTCTTTTCGATGAAAGAAGTTCAAGCCTGAGGTTGCTGTCAATATCCTTCATGTAACTTCTCACTTCGTAAAGGTGGCAGAGGTGAAGATGCGGAGCTTTGAGGAAAGACTGGCTGAGAGCCTGAGTCATTTTGATGGGTGTTTCCCATGTTGAAATAGCCGGCCTGAACCAGAATTCCACCGTTCCCGTTGCGTCGGGAAAGTAAGTATAACCGCCGGAATCAACGTTTCCCCCCCTGGGGAAAGACAGGGTTTTATTACCTGAGAGATTCAATGCCTTGCCTGAAACACCCGGCACAAAAACCGTTTCAGCGGCAGGTTTGGCCATGGGTTGAACCGGTTTAACCTGCCTGCCCGTGATCCCTTCGGGAAGGAATTCAGGGGAGCCGAAAGCCACGACCGGCTCGACATTCAACAGTCTGAAGAATGCCGGCGGGCATGATCCTCCAAAATCGTATATATACGGTTCTACGGACCAGATGCCGGCATTCTTATCCACGGGTATTTTCAGTATCCCGATATTTTTCTCGGACATTTCCACGGCAACCGAGCCGCCAGGTTTCCTGACGCATGCAGGCCTGGCAATAAGAATCTCAAGTTCTTTCAGTCCTTCCGGCACTTTGAAAAACATGGGAATTCCTTCACCCGCCCGGCCGTAGCCGCCTTCGCCTCCCCTGGTAAGCGGGGATCCCGACACCGACCAGAATCCTTCGGGGCAGTAAAGTGCGGCCTTGTCGCCGGTTATGTCAAGAACGGTAAAGGGTTCGCTGCCTCCGAGCGAAAGCAGGTATAATCCGCCGGGTATCCGGGCAGGTACGGTAACAAACGCATGGTAGCTGTCCTGTGGGAATACCCGAAGGGAAGGGGGCCACTGTATTCTTTTTTCTATTGCCACTTTGATATCCGGGATGACAACCCTTTCCCCTCCGCCATACCTGTATACCGCAGGCGTAACATCCCGCAGGCTGGAAAACATGATGCTTATTCTTGTATCCTGCCCCTCTTTATGGCTGAAAACGGTTTCGGCCTCATTGATATCCATTGATTTTATCACCACGGGCGTCCTTTTTCCGCTGCGTCCTTTTTCCGCCAGCAGTTTGAGGGCTGTGGGCATTCCTATGAAGGAATTATGGTACTGGCCGTGTGAGAGGTATATGTTTCTGCGAGGGCCTGGAAAACTTCCTGGAACGTACAGGTTCGGCCAGTCAAGGGGATTTTCGGATTTCTGTTTCAGTTCTTCCGGCAGCTGGTATAACCGGGCATAGTAGAGGGTATCGTTAACCGACTGTTCAACCACCCTGCGAAACCTTTCGTCTCCCGTCATCATGTAAGCGATTGAATGGGTGAAACTGTCATAGTTCTTGTGCCCTACGGCAGGATTATACCTCCTGTCAAAACGGTAGCGCTGGTCGAGAAGCTTCAGGAATGCCTCTTTTGCAAGCTCATCCCCCGTTTCGAGATAATACTCCAGTATGTTGTGGCTGGTCCTGTGATCTTTGTACATGGGACCGTAACTTCCTGCAAATAAGCGAAAACCGTTCTGGCTCTCGAGATCAACCATTTCGTTCACGAGTTCCTTGATGGTCTTGCCTGCATCCTCGTTCCAATCCAGAATAAAGAGGGTAAGCAATGTTCTTATACCTGTTGCGTGGAATTGGCCCGTTCTGCCTTTAACTGCTTTTGGCCTCCATCCATTTTTTTCAAAAGATTCTTTTACCAATTTAATCAATTCAAGAGATTGTTCGTCGCCTGTAAGGTAATAATCCAACAGCCAATGTCCTATATCGCCTGCACCTATATCAAAAATATCAGTGCGGTCGCCCCAGAATAAAGGCAATAATCCCGCCCTTCCTGAGCCTCCGGGAGAAGTTATGAAGCCGCCTTTATGTTTACCCGGGGAACCCGGCGCATCCCAGTGAGCAAGATACCAGTCTCCCGTAAACCGGCTGAAACGGTGTCCGTAATCATAGTAACGCCTCTCACCGCTTCTTGCAAAGTGGCGCCAGGGTTCTCGCCGCACGCCATATTCCCTCAAGCTGGAGATAGCGTGGAACTGAGACATGGGTTTGCCCCCGGCTTCTCCGTAACTCCTGTCGGGGTAACAGCCCCATGAGATATAACCCATCATGGGAAAAGCCTTCAAGGGAATAATAAACCTGTCCCAGTATTCAGATAACAGGGCCTCTTCAGCGGGAAACCTTTTCTCGTCCTTGTGAAGCATGGGGTATCCCATGGCTTCGGTTTCGCACAATTCCACGGGGTCTGCCATTGCCAACACCTGCCTGGCTCCTGCCATGGCTGCTTTTCGAACCTGGTCTGCATTATATAATCCGGTACGGGGCAGGAACCATATGTCATGCGTCCGTGCCGTCCCCTGGGCGTTGCTCTTTATTGAATCAAGCTCGGCATCCATTAACATTCCCACGCCTTTTTCCACCCATATCCCGTAGTAATCCTTAACCAGTGTTTTTGCCCTGAAATCAAGCTCCTTTCCCGAACGGCCCGACCATAATACAGCACGAGCTCCTCTCTCCCCGAAAGATATCTCCTTGGGATATCTCTCTGCAAGCCACGGCATTACAAGAGTTATCCCGTAATTCCCGTAATCCCCGTGAGCCCAGTCCCCTGCCGTCTTTATCTCCGTTGCTATACTGTCCTTTCCGTTTATTGACTTGCCTATCGTTGCCTTGTATTCCCTCTCCGCAAAATGGGGGTATTCACTCTGCAACATGTAAACCTCTCCGCTTTCCCATGGAACTTTTTTCACCTCTTCAGAGTTTTCTCCTGCCGCACAGTAAACTTCCGATGGTTTATCCGGGGTTTTGAATTCCAGACCGTAATCCTTGAACCAGACTTTATTTGTATCCTCTGTAAATATAAGCGAGTGTGTTATCTTGAAGTAAGGCGTCCCTGCAGAAAAATAAAACCATACATCCGCTTTTGCCAGTTTCTCGCCTGTATCTGTCACGTACCAGCCAGAACGTTTCACCACGACCCTTCCCGGGCCTTCCTTGATAAATGTGTCCTCTATCTCAGCCGACTTTCCCGCTATCCTTGCAGTCCTGCCTGAATTGTCAAGAAGATATGCGCCTGCGCCCGAACCTTTGAGTATCTGTATCTTCTCTATGCCCGATACAAGCCAGCCTTCTTCGGGAAGAAGTTTATCCTGGTCAAACCGGTATGTCGCGGCACCGGTATCAACGGTAAAACCTCCGTCAGCCTGGTGAGTTATTTTCAGCGGATTGGAATATGCTGCTTTTTTCACCCCTTCGCCGTACTCAACACTGTATTTGCCCTGAGGTGAAGCAGTAAACCCCGCAAGAACCCAGCGTATGCTACCGTCGCGCCACGTGGCAGTCACATCCACCTGGGAAGGGATTTCCCTGTTTCCGTTCATTATGCGGATAGCCAGGGGGTCTTTAAGCTCGCCTTTTGCAAAAGGAATGCTTGCTACCATGGGCCAGGGTGAATCAAGGCCGGATACGTCGTTTACATTGAGAAGAAATCCGTCCGCCTTCAATGAGAAAGATGCCAGAAAGAAACCTGCCAGTAATAATAATCCCCATGTTTTTTTCATTTAATCTCCTTGGATTCAACCTGAGTTCTCACTCCGGCACACTTCAAAGGGTGTCTCTCGCGGGATAAACACTATCCAGTGCAAGGGCTACTACCTTTCTATCTCAAACTTGTAGCCGCAGGCTTCAGCCTGCGCAATCACGAAGGGATAGTGCTGCCAGTGGAAAAGGTTATTTAACAAACCTGATGAATCCGGCGTTCTCTATTCTCCAGACAGATCCTCCCGTCGGCACCCATGCTACCCAGTCGTCCCTTTTCCAGACGCCCATGTTAAAACAGAGCTTGTCTATTTCCGAAGGGTTAATTCCGATGGAAGCAAGCGGTATTTTCATTTCGGACGTCCATTCCCTGGTCTCCTCGTTTATGACCGAGACCTTGTATTCAATTGAGTCTTCCAGAGACTTGAGATTGCTGAAAGGCATCTTAAAAGGATTCATTACCTGGTGCTTGCCGCTGAAATATCCCCAGATGATGTATATTGGCCCGGTAGTCATGTCCTCCATCCACCAGCCTCTGCTGTGAGAACCCGACTGTGTTTCAATGGCCAGTTCAAAAGCGGGAAAATGGTTTTTCTGCGACTCGGACATACCTTCAATGTAAGGATCGGGTTCATGTTTTGTTGCAATGTATAAATAATCTCTGTCGTAGAGGAGCCACGCATAGGATTTGACCCCCTTCTTATCTTTTGCGTTTTTTCTGTCTATTACCAAAACATTTTTCTGCTCCATTCCGGGCCATTCGGTTTCTCCCGGTTTTCCGTCTACAACAATAGGTGTTTTCCTGATGGGAATATTATATTCCAGAGGCGGATAAATTCTCGGAAGCGATGATAGGGACATCTTGACATCCCCTATTGAGCTCTTGCCGGGTTTATAATACCTGCCGATATCTTCTTTCGACCTGTTTATGGGCCAGCTTGCTCTGAGCTTGTCCTGATAAACTCCCGCTTTTTTCGTCTCAATTTCCCCGCAACCCGTCAATCCGTAAACGTGAGAACCCGGCCTGAAGCTGAAATCCATTTTTTCCCTGTCCATGAAGAGAGGATCGTTTCCGTCCCAGTTATCGTTGAAACGGGTAGTGGCAAGGGTTCCCTCCCCGAAAGAAATGAAACGGCCGCCGGTATTCACATTCCGTTCTATGACGCTGCCCTGAATTTTCCCCCAGATCGCCGGTTCTTTTTCAATCATTCCAACAAGGGGAGGATATCTAAAACTCCACGGAGGCTGTTTGTAACGCATGCTGTTAAGCAAATCCGCCAACCGCCGTACAAGAAACAGATTAGGTCCGGCGTTTATATCTCCTCCTTCGCAATAAATGGACGACCTGTCTCCCTGCCCTATGGCGCTTGATGAGCCGTCGATAAAAACGTTATTCGTGATATAGTTTCCAGGCTGGGTGCTCGATATGCCGTTTGGGAACCTGTAAAAAATGTTGTCTTTCAGCACGATGCCGGCGTTGACAGCATCTATGTGTATTGCATTCAAACCGTGAGTGTAGTTTGGAGAAGAATGGGTACTGATGTGGTGAAAAAAATTGTTTCTTATAACTGTTCCCCTGTTCATGAGCGCCCATGGAGATCCGTAAACATACACCGCCCCTATTTCTCTACCCTCATGAGGAGTATCGTGCAGTTCATTAAATTCTATAATATGGTCATTGGCGTTGAAATAGAGCGCCTGGAGAGGCCCGTCATTTATAACGTTATGAGATACCCTCTGGCCAATTCCATCAACCCAGACAGCATATCCCGCGTTAAACCTGCCGGCAAACCGGTAAATATGGTTGTTTTCCAAAAGATGTTTTGACGGAATAAGTTTTTCTCTGTCGCCTCCTTCAAGAAAAACACCCCCGCTGCCCGTGTCGTAGATATCGCAGCCAATGACTTTATGTTCCCAGCCGCCTGTTATCCTTACCGCATACTGTCCCGTATTCCTGATAATAGAACCTGCAATTATATTGTTCCTGCCTCCTGTTATTTCAAAGGCATGGGACCTTCCCCCCTCAATTGTCAGCCCGAAGAAAACAATATTGGACGCATCTTTAAATTGCGCCAACGGCTTATGAACCATTGTTGCTGACACCTGGCTCTCTTTGAGTTCATCAGGCGGATAAAAGTACAGCCTGCCTGTTTCCCTGTCAAGATACCACTCTCCGGGCATATCAATCTCGCTTAAAAGGTTATACGCAAAATAAGGATGTTTTGCGGCTACACGATTGCCTGTATAATGAGGGTCTTTCTTTCTCTGGTAGGGGTCTTCTCTGACATACATGATTTTCTTGTCAGTGTCGATAGATTCCACTCCCAGTCTCTTGCGTAGAAACGGCGTTTCCACTCCCATATACCCCATGAGCCAGATATCCTTCTCCCCTTTCCATCTTTCAGGCCTGTCTCCGCCATAAACAAATTTGCCTTTCTCATAAGGCACATTCCTGAATTTGTAATCCCCTCCCGGTTTGGTCAAACCTGCAACCCTCAACCAGCTGTCGTTAGGCCAGCGGGAAAGCTGCATTATTTTCCCGTTGCATATCAGTTCCATAGGCGCGGGGTTAGATTCGTCTACCCTGTTAAACATCTTGCCGTAATCGGCTATCCCGGCATCTTTCAAATCTGCCACCCATACCTTGCCGCGGGACTCTTCAGGCAGCCTCCTCAATATAGAAGCGTCCGAAAGAAGAGTAAAGTTTTTTATTTGCGTCCCGCCAATGATTCTCGCTTCCTCTCCGGGAAAACTTCTGTAGACTATTGGGAAGTTTTCTGTGCCTGAATCTTCTTTTGAAAAAGTTAATGGCTCAGATAAAAAATAACTCCCTTCACGCAGATATACCACTACCCCGCCTTTCTCTTTCAGTTTCCTTGCCTCTTCCTGAGCCCGTTTTACCGTGGCAAAAGGTTTGTCTTTCGCGCCCGTGTTGTTATCTTTTCCCTGCGGGGAGACGTATATCGACTGCCCGGGGCTGTTTATCCATTCCTCCAGCTTTGCGGACATGCTTTTTTCGGCTGTCCCGTCGTTTAAACCGTCTATGGCTTCAAGCCTGTCGCACAATTCCAGCCTGTTGCCGTCGTTGGGGAAAGAACTTGATTCCTCATTTTTCAGCAATCCGAGGTAGACCTTGCGCGCTTCGGAGTGCATTCGCTGGTCTCTGAATGCATCTCCTGTTTTCAGTCTGGATGTGAATACGTGGTAATCCGTTGCGCCTTTTGTTTCCGGTATCATCCCATAAAGCTGGACCGCGTTTTTGTAATCCTTCTGTTCAATATATGCTTCCGCCTGTTTGAACATGGCGTGAATGCGGTAGTATGGCTTCAGATCCGGAATATCGGATATTTCTCCGAATATCCTGTGGACATTAACAAAATCTTTTTCCAGCCTGTAGCACTCTGCTATATTAAATAATGCAAGTTCCCTGCCGTAATCAGGCAGCATTTCTAATTTTGAGTATTCTTTCCGGGCATTCCCATAGTCTCCCCGGGCAAGGAAATCGTCTCCCCGGGCAAGGGCTTCTTCCCTTGAAACGCCCGCTACGCCCTTGCTCAGTTTTTCTATCTCTTCGGCTGTCAGCACCCGGTTATATATCACCACTTCGTCTATATCCGTCACCACTGCGCCCATTCCAAGGCCAGCAAAACCAAGTCTGAAAGAATTCTTTCTCTCGACGGGAATATATTCTTTATCGTAAGGAGTCGATCCCAGGAGTTTTCCGTTAAGGTAAAGTCTCATCTCATTTCCATCCCATGAAACGGCAAGATGCTGCCAGATGTTATCCGTCAGCATGGTCCTGGCCGATACGGCGGGAGATGCTTTCTCGCTTTCATTTTTTCCCAGCTGGAAGGTTATCACGGAAGCCGCCGAGAATGTGTTGCCGGAAACAGGCGAATCGTAAGCCGTTATTATGCGCCAGCCCCTTCGGTGTCCCTCGAGAGACAAAAGATGGCCCCTCCTCCGGTTGACAATCGAAAGAGGTTCGCTGCCCGGACCAATCCTTCGGAACCACACCTCGGCGGTAAACTGTTCTTTCTCTATATTGTATCCGGGCCCCTGGTAAGCGCCGAGGTCCAGCCTGACGGCTTTTTTATCCTTCCACCTTCCTTCCACAACCTTGAGATCGTCGTAAACTTTCTTTGTTATCTTGTCGGTATAAGGGGCGAATTGCAAATTACCCCCGTTGCCGCTCAGGTCTGGTATTATGCTGCCGCTGTCATTTACGTTCTCAAATGTGTAGTACCTTGCAACGGATGGATCCTTTTTGAGGGCTTCCCTTCTCTCGACCCATTTCAAGTAGGCCTGGTCCTGGGCTCTCAATCCCTGAGCCAGCAGCATTGTAATAAGCGGCACATACATTATCGTCTTCATGTCAGCTCTCCCTGCGTTCTTTGCCGTATTTCTCCTGTTCTTTTTCCCTGTAGCCGCTTTTTGCCCATATCTTCCTGGCGTAAGATATACCCTGTTTGCTCGGCGCTACCTTCCCCAGGACGCTTGGAAAAGGATATCCGTTCTTATGCCGCGACGGGTCAGGATTCCAGTCGTCGTTGGCATATTTTACCCTTTCAGATTTTTTTCTTAAGTCTGGCACCTCCACCGTGTTGGAATCGTTCAGGGCGGAACGGTATGCCTGTATTCCCACTATTGACATCGCCACTCCCCTGTATACGTCCATGTAAGGCTGTTTCCCCGTTTTTATGGCCTGTGAAAAGTAGTAAAACATCAAGTCATCGCACTCAAGGTGTCCACGCCTGCCTGTCTCTCTGGCGTACGAGGAGGCATCTGGCCTGTATATCTTTTCAACCGGCTCACCGGGTTTTGAGTCAAAAGGTTCTTTTCTGATTCTGAGCATGAACCAATCTCCAATCCGCAGGTTTTCCATCAGTCCCTTGTTGCAGTGGATTCGCACCCAGTTGCCGTGCCCCTTTAGTCCACCGTGCAAGGATTTTACTATTGCGCCGTTATCCATGCGCACAATAATTGAGGAGGCAAGATCCGCCACTCGGACTGTTTTCTTGTATTTGGCGTCATCACAATCCCGGGGGACTATAAAACCGTTGACCTTGACCGGCATAGTATCGGTGATGTACATTACCGGACCCACAGAGTGGGTACAATAGTATGTCGCAGGAAGCCAATTCCTCCAGTGGTCCATACCCGGGGAAATGGAGTTAGAGGATGAAGCAACCATTGGATGAACATACTCTCCTTCTCCGTAGAGGAATTTGCCCATCTCCCCTTTCCGGTAAAGTTTACGCATCTCGCAGTTAAATCCCATATAAGGATAGTTCTCCGCAAAGAAGTATATCTTTCCGCTTTTTTCCACTGCTTCTATAAGGGCAACTCCTTCGGCAAGGGTGAAACAGGCGGAAGTTTCGCTCATTACGTGCATGCCGGCCTTGAGCGCCTTTATGGCAAACGGCGCGTGCTGGTAAAAATAGTTTGCCAGAACCACCGCGTCCATATCGTGCTGGAGAAACTTATCATAGTCTGTATAGGTTGAAACATTGAGCGCTTTCCCGAGTTTATTCAGCTTTTCTTCCCACGTATCGCAAAGAGCAACAAGCTTCATTCCGAGAGATTCAGCGCCTTTTGCAAATCCTGCGCCGCGGCCAACACCCAACACTCCAATCTTTACCATCTTATTTTTCGACACTGATTTTCCTCCGGGAATTCCGACATAAGGAATTTAATACTCAACTTTGATAAACACAGGATTAGAAAACTCTATTATGACAAAATACCATTGTTATATTTTCTATTCCCGGGTGGTCCCTCTTTCTTATGCCGGGTATTTCCAGCAAGCCTGTGTTCTCTCTCCTTTATCTCGCGGAATCCCACATTTCCCACAGCATCTCTATGGCGGTATTTGCCGCCATGGTGGCCGCTTCAGGCACGAAGAGCCTTGTTATGAAAGGCCATTCACCGTATCCTCCTCTGAGCGACTGTTCTATGGGGGGCAGGTATCCGCATCTTGTATTTGCCAGTTCCACCACCATCGTACTGGTGGCGGGGGAGTACCTTTTAATCTCCAGCCCTATGGGCGTGAAAACCTCCCATGGCATACCCACTAGGGCCGTATTTCCAATCCTCATGCAATGTATGGGAATATTAATTTCTTTTGGTTCCGGATTCCAGAGGTCGTACCTTGTCAGCCAGGTTTTTTCCGGCAGGCTGAGGTCGGGTTTCTTTCTCAATTCGTTCATTATCCTGTCAGTTTCAGGGGTCTTCAACAACCGGGGAATGGGCACGTACCTGAGCCTCGAATCAACGGGAAGAACCGATAAGGGGGTCAGCTCCCTTTCCGCAGCCATTATGGCCGCCCCCGCGATGCCCCTGCCTATCTGGTCATGGGGAAGCTTGTACATGCAGTCAACATCTCCGGCCGTACCTTGTAAAAACAGACAGGGGACATCCTGCCCGTAGATAAGGGATATGGTCTCAGCCATTTCACCGGGCCATTCCGCCCAGATGTAATCCGGACCGCTGTTGGGATGGCACGCATAATTGATTGCAAAAGCCCTTGCCTTTTTATCTTTATCCCTGACACATAGAACCTGCACGGAATTGTCAAGAGGGGCGGAAAAACCAATCCGCCCGTCCTTGCCGCCGTCCATAGGCCTTATATCGTAAATATCTTTCCCGTTTTTCATCCTGCACAGCTTGCTTATCGAGAATCCTTCCGCCTCTGTTTTCCCGAAATATATCTCCGCGTCAAACATCGAGCCGCATGCCTTACTGACACACTCCACGATCTTCTCTATAAGTTCCCCGACGTAAACAGGATCGTGGTCGTAAGGAAGCCCCGGGATTATCATAAGGGCGGGCCCGGTATGTGTATGGGTTGCTGTGATCATCACTTCCTCGGGGGAAAGTCCGCAGGATGAAGATATCTTTTCTTTGGCTTTGGTTGATATTTCATCCGTAATATATAGCAGGTCGTTGGCAACCAACGCGATACGTTTTCCTCCGTTCTCGATAACCATTGTCCTGGTATATAGCTTGCCCCTGGCTTCCTTTGCTCTGCGGGCGTGGAAGTACCCCCCCAGGTTGGATCCCAGGGAAGGGGTTATATCAATCTGTGCTACTCCGACTCGACATTTCCCGGATTCACTCATTTTTAATCTCCCGTGTGTTTTATTGTTAAGAAAATTTTACTCTTTTACCTTTTTTATCCCAGGTCCCACATTTCCCAGAGCATCCCGATGGCGGTATCGGCCATCATAGAGGCGGCTTCAGGAAGAAGCAGGCGGTTTGTAAACGGCCACTCTCCGTATCCGCCTCTGTCTGCCTGTTCCATGGCGGGAACGTATCCTACCCTTGTGTTGGCCAGTTCCACCACCATCGTACTGGCGGCGGATGAATGCTTTTTAATCTCCAATCCTATGGACGTGAAAATCTCCCCGGGCAGTCCGACAAAGGCTGTCTGTCCCATGCGCAGGCACTGGATCGGAACGTTGATCTCCGTGCATCCGGGATTCCACCCGTTATATCTTTTAAGCCAGCTTTCTTCAGGCAGGCTCTTTTTCTTTTTTTGTTTTATTTCGTTCATCATCCGTTCAGTTTCTGGCGTCTTGGACAGCAACTTCATCGGTATATTTTTCATGCGGAAATCTACCGGCGAAACGATTGAAGAATTCTGCTCTTTTTCGACCGCCATGATGGCCGCTCCCGCAATGCCCCTTCCTATCTGTTCATGAGGAAGATTGAGCATGCAGTCGACGTCTCCCGATGTTCCCTGTAGGAGCAGGCATGGGACATCCTGCCCGTAAACAAGGGAGATGGTCTCTGCCATTTCACCGGGCCATTCCGCCCAGATGACATCCGGTCCGCTGTTGGGATGGCAGGCGTAATTTACGGCAAACGCCCTTATTTTTTTCTCGGTGTCTTTTATGCAGAGTACCTGCACGGAATTATCGAGAGGTCCCGAAAAACCTATCCGTCCGTCCTTTCCGCCGTCCATGGGCCTTGTATCGTAGACGTCCTTGCCGTTTTTCGTCCTGCACAGCTTGTTGATGGAGAATCCTTCCGCCTGGGTCTGCCCGCAAAAAATCTCGGCCTCGAATAAAGAATGGCAGGCTTCACTGACTCCCTCCGCGATGTTTTCTGTCAGTTTCTTTATATATGCGGGGTCGGGGGAGAAAGGCAATCCCGTGGCCGGAACTCCAGAAACTACATCTATGGCGGGTCCCGTGTGGGTATGGGTGGCAGAGAGCATCACTGCCTCTGGAGGTATACCGCAAGATGAGGAGATCTTATCCTTTGCAGGATACGTTATGTCATCACTCAGCATGCAGATGTCGTTGGCAACAAGGGCTATGCGCTTTCCATTGCTCTCGATGACCATGGTTTTCGTGTAAAGCCTGCTCCTCACTTCCCTGGCAAGCCGCCTGTGATGGTAGCCCCCGAGGTCAGAACCAAGTGGCGGGGTTATATCCACCTGTGCCACTCCCACTCGGCAATTTTTATTCCCTGCCATTTTCAAATCTCCTGTCAGCTGCGTCCGCGTCATGTAAGTTAATCATATTTTATTTCATGAATTTTATAACCCCGCCGTTTTCTATACGCCAGACAGAAGCTCCCGTCGGAACCCAGACAACCCAGCGCTCCCTCTTCCATACGCCGATGTTGAAACATAACCTGTCTGCTTCTTGCGGGTTTATACCTATGCTTGAAAAGGGTATCTTCATCTCCGATGTCCATTCTCCCGTTTCCTGGTTGGAAACTGAGATCCCATACTCAATAGATTTTTCAATATCCTTAACCTTGCTGAATGGCATGGAAAAGGGGTTCATCACCTCGATTTTTCCCTTCGAATAGACCCATATTATATATATCGGCCCGGTTGGCATGTCTTCCATCCACCATCCCGCGCTGTGGGGACCCAGCTGGCTTTCTATGTCAATTTCGAAAGCGGGGCTGTGGTTCTTGAGTTTATTTGGCATCTCTTCTTTCCACGGGTCAGGTTCGTGGCTTGTTGCTATGTAAAGGTTTTCATTGTCGTACTGAAGCCAGGCATGGCTTTTCGGCCCCTTTTTATCCGGATCCGAATGGTCCCTTTCTATAAGCATTGTCTTATCCGGATTGTTAAGGTCGGGCCATTCCAGGATGTTCAGTTTGCCGTCTATCTTTATGGGAGCTTTAACAGGAGGAACCGTGTAAGTGAGCGCCGGACATACCCTCCTTGTATTTCCCATGTTCATTTTTATTTCTTTTATGGAACTGTAGTCTGACTTATAATATTTGCCTATATCTTCTTTTTTCCTGTTTATGGGCCAGCTTGCCCTGAGCTTGTCCTTGTATACGCCCATACTGTGCATATCTATGCCTTCGCATCCTGTAAACCCATAAACCCGGGAACCCGGCCTGATGCTGAAATCCATGTTTTTCCTGTCGGTGAAATCCGGTTCCTGCCCATCCCAGTTATCCTTGAAAACTGAGATTTCCTGCATTCCCTTGGCAAAAGTAATGAATTTACCGTCCGTATTCACGTTTCCTGTTATAACGCTACCCTGTATCTTTGCCCACTGTGACGGGTCGAGTTCAAGCAGGTGAAGCAGCGGCGGGTACCTGTAGTTCCAGGGCGGCAACTTATGATTCACGCTTTTGAGTCTCTGGGAGATGTTATTCATACTGGAAAAATTCGGCCCTGCGTCTATATCAACATTTTTGAAAAAAAGGAGAGATCTGTCCGACTGGCCTATTGAATGGCCTTCTGCTTCAATAAAAACATTGTTTGTAAGGTAATTGCCCGGATAGGTGCTCGAAATGCCAAAGGGAAACCTGTAGAAAACATTCCTGTCAATGACAATTCCCGCATTAACCGCGTCTATGTGTATGGCATTCAGGCCGTGGGACAGGTTGGGCGAAGAGTGGGTGCTGATATGGTGAAAGAAGTTGTTTCTTATGACTGTTCCCCTGTTCATCAGCGGCCAGAGGGAACCGTAAATATAGATTGCCCCTATTTCCCTGCCCTCGGTGGGCGCGTCGTGAAGCTCATTGTATTCTATCACATGGTCGTTGGCATCAAAATATATTGCCTGGTGCGGGCTTTCGTGAATAGTGTTATGTCTCACAACCTGCCCCGTTCCATTGATCTCGACCGCCTGGCAGTAACCGCCGTCGAACCTGTTAAAACGGTATATGTGGTTATTTTCAACAAGGTGTCTGGAAGGTATAAGTTTTGCCCTGTCTCCTCCGTCGAGCGAAATGCCTCCTTCTCCCACGTCATGGATATCGCATCCGATAATCTTGTGTTCCCACCCTCCTTCAATACGTGCCGCCCATTGCCCCGTATTTCTTATAGTTGATGCTGCAATAATATTGTTTTTACCCCCTTTGATTTGGAAAGCGCTGCCTCTTCCACCTTCAAAAATAATATTGTAAAAAGCAATGTTGGAAGAATTTTCAAGCTTTACAACAGGTTCTTCGTTCAATGTTCCTATAACATCGGCTCCTTTGATTTCTCCGGGCGGATAAAAATACAACTTTCCGTTTTCCCTGTCGAGATACCATTCTCCCGGCGCGTCGAGCTCGCTCAGCAGGTTATAGGCGAAATAAGGTTGCTGGGCAGAAATGCGGTAGCCAACGCCGTAGTTGGGATCCCCGCGCTTTTCCCATCTGGGGTCTTCCGCCACATGGATAATCTTCTTGTCGGTTTCTATCGAAGTCACTTTAAGGTGTTCGAGAACAAAAGGCACTTTTGGACCGAGGTATCCCTTAAGCCATATCTCTTTTTCGTTCTTCCATCTCTTTGGCCTGTCGTCCGAATAAATGAACTTGCCCAGCTGGTAAGGGGTGTTGCGGGATATGTAATCCCCTTTTGGATTGGGCAGTGCCGCAACCCGGACCCATCCTTCATTGGGCCAGCGGGCAAGCTGCATGATCCTGCCGTTGTATATCAATTCCATTGCGGCAGGGCTGCTGTCTCCGTACCCCCTGTTAACGAGCTTCCCGTAATCGGTTATTCCGGCTTCCCTGAGGTCAGAAACATATATCCTTCCCCTGGATTCTTCGGGAAGCATTGCCAGCACAGATTGGTCAGACAGCGGCTTGAAATTGGTTATCCTCACTCCGCTTGCAATGCGGGCTTCTTCTCCGGGATATCCCCTGTAAACCACGGGAGAATCCCCGCTTCCCGAATCATTCTTTGTAAAAGAAAGCGGGGAAGAAAGAAAGTATATGCCCCCTCGCAGGTATATCGTTACGCTTTCCGTCCCTTTCAGCTTTCTTGCCTCTTCCTGCGCCCTCTGTATGGTGGCAAAAGGTTTCTCTTTCGTGCCCTCGTTTTTATCGCTGCCTTGGGGAGACACGTATATTGACTCTTTTGGGCTGTTCACCCATTCGAAGAGTTTTTCCTGGCTGTTTTTTTCAGCAGCGCCTTCTGCAAGCCCTTCTATGGCTTCCAGCCTTTCCCTGATGTCCAGGCGGTTTACGTCGCTGGGGAAATCCAGTGATTCTTCCTCTTTCAATAAGCTTTCGTATGCCTCCCTTGCAACGGAATACTTGCGTTCTTGCCTGTAGGTGTCGGCTATGGACATATCTGCTCTGAAGGCGTGCCTGCCGGTTCTTCCCTTTACCTTTTTTACCTGCTGGTAAAGTTTTCTTGCTCCCGGGTAATCTTTCTCTTCAAGGCATACCCCGGCCTGTCTGAATAAAGCATCAACAATGTAATAAGCTTTTATATCCGGAATTGCGAGAATTTCTCCGTATATCTTGTGCGCACTCTTATAATCTTTCTGCTTTTTATAACTCTCTGCCATATTGAAAAGCGCAAGATATATGCCTTCATCAGGAATGTTTTTCAGTTTTTCGTATTCGGCGCGCGCATTTTTGTAATCCCCCTTTTTTAAAAAAACGTCCGCATTTTTAAAAATATCCTCTTTGGAGATCCCGGCGGGCCCCCTGCCCAATTGAGATATCTCTTCATCGCTCAGCGCCCTGTTGTATATAACCACCTCGTCTATATCCAGCTTGAGCGCGCCCATACCCATGCCTGCAAAACCCAATTTGAAAATATTCTTATTGTCAGGAGGGATATAATCTTTTCCATACTCATTCTTTCCAACAAGCTGGCCGTTGTGAAAGAGCTTCATCTCTTTCCCGTTCCATGTAATGGCAATATGCTGCCATGTATCGTCTTCCATGGGAGTATTGGCTGCAACGTTGGCGCCTGCCCTGTCGCTTCCTTCTGCTGCACCTATGGAAAAGGTTGTTCCCGACACGGGGTCGTAGGATGAAATCAGCCGCCATCCTCTTCTATATCCCTCAACAGAGATGATATGTCCCCTTCTTATGCTTACTTTCGGAGGCGGTTCGCTTCCCTGTCCATGCCTCCGGAACCATACCTCCGCAGAAAATTGCTTGTTTTCAATATTTAAAGATGGTCCCTGGTAATAACCCCTGTCCAGCCTGACAGCTTTCTTTTCTTTCCACCTGCCTTCAACTACCTGCAGGTCGTCATATACCATTTTTGTTGCTTTGTCGGTGTAGGGAATGAATGCGAGGTTGGCTCCGTTGGTACCGAGGTCTTTGACTGTGCTCTTGCTGTTTTCAACATCCTCGAAGGTATAGTACCTTGCAACGGATGGGTCCTTTTTCAACAAGTCCCTTCTTTCAGTCCACTGCCGGTACCCTTCGTTTTCTGCATGCAGGTTTAAGACAACCGACATCAATACCGCAAGAAGAATCCCTGATACTCTTCGCATGGCGCCTCCCTGGTTATCTTATTCAGCAAATCCTATCGCGTTTTCGTTAAACTGGCGGCCGAAGGCTATTTCCCGCCAAGGTTTCGACGGATAAACTTTAGCCTGCGTTCTCATTTCGTCGCAAGATATTTACGGAACCTTATCTCAAGCATCCCACATTTCCCAGAGCATCTCTATGGCAGCATCGGTCAGCCTGTCGGCCGCTTCGGGGACCAGGTGGCGGCAGATGAATGGCATCTCGCCGTATCCGCCTCTTCTCGCCTGGCCCGGGGAAGGAATATACCCCCCTTTCTTTTCGTCGGTCAGTTCCAGGACAAACGTACTGGCTGCGGGAGAATACTTCTTGATTTCCAGTCCGAGCGGAGTGAAGATTTCTCCCCGCAAAGCCGCTATCGCCATATCCCCGATGCGCAGGCACTGGACGGGAGCTTTTATCTCGCGTGGTTCAGGCTTCCACGAATCATATATCTTTATCCATGATTTCTCCATCAGCCCGATATCCGGTTTTTTCCTGAGTTCGTTTATAAATGCGTCGCTTTCGGGAGTTTTTGTTTCGCGCTGAACGGGTATATGACGAAGACGCCAGTCAACAGGCAGTACTTTTGCCGGAGTAATTGACCTTTCGGCAGCCATGATTGCCGCTCCTGCGATGCCCCTGCCTATCCGTTCATGGGGCAGTTTCGGCATGCAGTCAACATCCCCGGCTGTTCCCTGCAAGAACAGGCAAGGGACATCAGGACCATAGACAGCAGCAATAGTTTTTGCTATGTCTCCGGGCCATTCCGCCCAGATAACTTCGGGGCCGCTGTTTGGATGGCAGGCGAAATTGACAGCGAATGCCCTTGTTTTTTTCTCCGTATCCTTTACGCACAGGACCTGAACTGAAGTGTCGAGAGGGGCGGAAAACCCGATCCGTCCGTCCTTTCCGCCGTCCATGGGCCTGATATCATATACGTCCCTGCCGTTTTTGAGCCTGCATAATTTTGAGATGGAAAAACCTTCCGCATCCGTTTTGCCGTAATATATATCGGCTTCGAACATGGAGTTAAAAGCTTCTGTGACGGCCTTTACAAGGTTGTCAGTAAATTCCTTCACATATTTTGGATCGGCTGAGTAGGGCAGTCCTTCAACCGTATCGAGTACGGGCGAGGTATGGGTATGGGTGGAGGAGATAATGACGGCTCCGGGTGGTATTCCGCACGCTTCCTCTATTTTTCTCTTTGCTTCATTTACAATCTGCTCAGGAGTCCAGCAGACGTCGCTTGAAACCAGGGCGATGCATTTGCCTCCGCCCTCAATTACCATGGCTTTGGTGTATAGACGGCTTTTGATTTCTTTTGCGAGCCTTTTGTGAAAATACCCGTCCAGGTCCGAACCGAGGGGCGGGGTAATGTCTACCTGCGCTACGCCCACTCGGCATTTGTTCGATTCTGTCATGGCTCCTCCAAAGTTATCGCCTCAAATGTCCATTTTGTTGATCTTCTCAGGATCAATCTGGTCAAGGTTTCCTAAAACCTTGCAATATGCCTCTGCCAGGAGCTTTATAGTTTCAGGACCGTTGGGAGCGCGCAGCGGCATGTTTATGCCTATGTGAGTCCGGGAATGCCTGATTGCGTTTGAATATTGTTCGGGAATATATTCTACGCCTTCTCCTGCGTTATCCACGCTCCACGGCACACCCAGCCCGTAGGCGTTCTTGTTACGGAAAACGGTCATTTCGGGAAGGATCATCCTCTGCCATATGGCTGTTCTCATTCCCTCCTTCATGAGGGCTTTGTTGACCGCGTCGCGGAAGACCCCGGGGTCTCCTTTCCATCCTGTTTTATCCATGTCCAGCCTGACGACATATTCATACCATGTGTGGTTATAGCCTGCAGGTTCAAAAGGCAGTATGATGCCCTTTGAGGCAAGGTGCTTTATCTGCTCGTGAAAGTTCAGAGCATTCTCTTTCTGGACCTTGAGATGGTAATCAAGTTTTTTCAGCTGCGACCTGCCGAACGCCGCGAGAATATCGTTATTCCTGTACATCCATCCTATCATGTGTGCGTGGTAGTCGCGTTTTTCTCCGGGAGCTTTTGTTTCTCCGAATGACCACAACTGCTTGGCTTTCTCGTGTTTTTGCGGGTCATTGGTAACAAAGAATCCTCCTTCTCCCGAACATAGGGTCTTGTTGTGAGCCATGCTGAAAGCCGCGCAGTCTCCGAACGTTCCGACTTTCCTGTTTTTGAAAAGGGCTCCGGGAGACTGGCATGCGTCTTCCACCACCATGAGTTTGTGTTTTCTCGCAACCGCCATGAGCTTCTCCATGTCGAGAGCAAGACCGTGGAGATGTACTGCTATTATGGCTTTTGTGCGGGGAGTGATGGCGGCTTCTATCTTGTTTACGTCCATGTTGACGGTGTCAAAATCAATGTCCACAAAGACAGGTATGGCGCAGTGGTGAAGGATGCATGTTGCGCTTGCGGACCACGAATATGCGCTTACCAGCACATGGTCCCCTGCTCCCACCCCGCATCCTACCAGGCTCATGTGAAGGGCAGCGGTTCCGCTGTTGGTGGTAATGCAGTACTTGTTACCGTTCCAGGCCGCGAATTCTTCCTGGAGGGCCATGCATTCGGGTCCGAAGAAATGGTGGTTGCTTCTCAATGCCGCTAACACCATATCTTCGTCCGTCTTCTCTATAAGCGGCCATGGTTTTACTGCGCCGGCGGGTACTGCAGGTTTTCCTCCATATATTGCAAGCTTGCTCATCCTCCTCCTTTGAGAAACATCAAATAATTTCTCTCTATGTATCACATTACGGTAAGGTTATTCTTTCTTTACGGTTTTTCAACATAAAAAGCGGGATCTCCCATGGCAAAATATGCAGGAAGGTTTTCTGTTTTTACCAGTCCGGCATCAATGCTTTCAAAACTCCACAGTCCCGGTTTATCCGCAGGAAGTTCCACCCATCCTTTGAGCTTTAATCCTTCATTGAAAGTTTTTCCGTCAGGCATAAAAACAAATGTTTCCTTTTCAAAGAAAATTTTACTTTCTTTTGCATTTTCAGGCAAACGGAAAAAGACTTTAACAGGAGGATTCAAAATCGGAGGAGTCCATCCTTCGGGAGCATAAAGTGTTAAAGGGGCACGTATATTTGAAAAGATTGTGTATTCTCCGGGTCTGTTCAAGACAAGTTCGTAAACACCTCCGGGGGCGTCCCTGGGGATCTTCACCCTGACTGCCCCGCTGCTCATTTCAGTTATCGTGTGAAGGTCGTGACCTGCTCCTAAAAAGCTCATAACGGTATAAGGTTTCAGCATGACGCTGCTGCCGGAGACCCAGGGCTTAAGAACCCCGTTTTCCTTTCTGCCCTTCACGTAATCAATGGAGGTTTTGCCGTCTGTCCTCACGAGAAGCTCCATTGATGTTTCTCCTTCAGGCATAGGATGGCTGTGATTGACAAACCTGGTTTCACCCGGCTTGTTGAAGAAGATGCTTACCGGGGCTTTTTCCACGTTAAATGCAAGTAATGATGCAGAACTATTCTTATCTCCGCCTGTGCGTGACAGTATGTCCATTGCCATGGGCAATCCGAGAAAATACTTGGGTATCTCGGTTATTCCTGCGGCATCTTCCTTTTCACTGTTGAGAACCGTGGCTACCAGCCTGCGCCTTGAATAATCAAACTGGGAAATAATTGCCGGGTCGCCTGTTTCTTTCCAGAGAAAATGACCTGCAAGTCCCGAAGCGCGGTTCTGTGCGGGAAGCACGTTTGGAAGCATAAACGAATAAGTCTCCGCTTCCGCCCAGACATATTTCCCTATTGCTTTTGACATACTGTAAAACAGCGGGTCGTGAAAATGGTTCCACAACTCTATCAGTGTATCCGTATCTGTCTCCATCTTATATGTCGATCCCCTGTGCGGCCTGGCTTTTGACAGTAACACGGGGCTGTCCGGGTCATACACCTGGTGCGCAGTTATTTCATATATAAGCTCTTTCAGCCTTGGCTCCCATGTAATCTCATAAGCCTGCATCAGGTGCCTTAAAGCAAGGATTATTCTCGGAGAATACATGTCTTTTTTAAGGTTTTCCCTGGCGGCCAGGGAAAAATTTGACATTATATCTCCTGCACGCCTGTACCCGGTCAGATAGTAATCAATAAGAGCCTGATCGAGATTTACCACGGTTGTAAGCTCGTAACGGTCTGCCGTTCCCTGCCAGTAAAGAGGCAGGTCTCCAATGCGGTTTCTTCCCCGGGGCGTTCCTGCACTTAAAGCTTCTCCAACAAAGAGTCCGAGGATCTTATTCTTTGCGTTACAGTGGGCGATATTGTTATCGAGGAACGCCCTGTTGGTTCCCTGCGCAAACTCCCTTATTCCCCTGTCCCCGGAACGGGCATATAAATACCAGCTGTCGGAACGTACGGAATAACTGCCGCTCCTCCAGGAATGCAGGAGAACGTGGGGCCCTGCATTGTAATCTATAAATCCACCTATGGGCCCGCCGCACAGGGGTTCAACCAGGCGCCAGAATACCTTGTCTATGACAGTCTCTTCGAGAGGGAACCTTTCGGTATCCCTGGGATGTATTGCACCCATTACCTCTGTTTCCCTTATCCATTCGGGTGAAACATGGGCGAATACCTGCCCGGAATGAAGCCTGCTGGCTGAGGCAGCATTATCCGAAGAGACAAAAGGAGAGATAATCAATTCATGGGTTTTTGCCAATCCGACGGCATTGATAGAATGTTTTGATATGAAGGCGACGTAATCCTCAAGAACATTCTTGGGAACCTTATCGTAGGAGTCCATCTTTTCCAGAGGATTCAATCCCCAATTTTTTATAAGGGCCCCCATCCTGAAATCGAGTTCTTTTCCCGAAGCGGAACTGAATAATTTAAGATTTACCTTCTTTTGACTTATTTCGAATTCTTTTGGATGCTGTGCGGCGGCATCCCTGCAGGAAACCATAAATCCTGCTTTCTTCCCTTCCAGTGCCGCCCAGTCTCCCATCGCTTCTCCTTCATATAGAGGAGCTCCCTTTCCTGTAACTCTTATCTCACTTTCATAACGGCCGTGCATATAAGGAGCCATCTGCGTGCTCGGCTCAGGCCTGTTCCAGCGGTATATGTATCTTGGATTTGGCCTTAATCCGAGAGAAATTCCTTTCTTTTGAAGCATATTTGCGGTTTTCTCTCCATCAAGCGAAACTTTCATGGTTTTGGCTGATGATACAGGGGAAAGTGAAAATAAGGCGGCGGGGTTATCCCCAACGGCTGTTTCAAATTCCCATCCTACGTCCCTGAACCATACCTGGTTTGTATCCCTGGTGAGTATAAGGGTGTGGGTCGCTTCCACCTCGGGCCTGCCTGCGGAAAATTTAAGCCGTGTTATGTGACGCGCAAGAGCTTCGCCGTCATGGGTTATGTAGTCGCCTTCTATCCTTATCACCGCTGATACCGGGCCTGAAGATTCCAGCTTTATTGATGCATTTTTCTCTGAAGCTTTCCCTGTCCGACCCTTCTGGTCTATAACGTAGAGTCCCCGCGAATTCCCTTCTTTTGCCAAGACCTGTTTATTGAAACGGACTTCTTTTATGAGAGAACCACCGGATCCCACGATATAATCGGCAGCGCCTGTGTTTACAAGAAAACCGTCTCTTTGTTTTTCCACCCGCACGGGAATTGCGGGATTGCTTGCCGCGCTTCTTTCTCCTGCCTCCACGAATATTTTGTCGCCGGTCTTGCTTGAAACAAGCGCATCCACCCAGAGCCACTTCACAGAACCCTCTTCAGCCCAGAGTCCCGCTGTTTCAATCTGTGACGCAATCTCCCTGCCCCGTCCGTCAACCATCTTTAATGACAAAGAATCCCACACGGTTCCCTCAGGCAGGGGAACTCCGAACCTTACAGGATAATTTTCTACTGTTTTTATTCCTTCGGGAATATCCATGCTCACTGGTATTCTGGTTCCTTTTGCGAGCGTCCTTACGGGATCGGCGGATATCCATGTATCTCCCATGCCCAGAAGAGCTCCCCTGTTATCTGTCCATTCAACCGTCAGGCGCGCTTGCGAGGCTGGCAGGCTGCGCATGTCTATCCTGACAAGGGCGCTGGAAGCGGAAACAGGTTGACTTGCCTCGAAAAGAATTTTTTCAAAACGGATATCCTTAACTTTTGCGCCCAGCTTTGTTCCTTCCATATCGCCCGTTTTGGTATCGAGTTTGACAAGAATATCAAGCCACCTTTCGGAAGACCTGATGTTTTCCCTGCAGCTGGACAGCTTAACTCCCCCATGGCTCAGGGCGCCCGGGGTTTCTTTCCATGGCAGTACCTTAGCCAGGTTTGAAAATTCAATCCTCAGACTTTCTTTGCCGCCGGCAAAAACAGCCATGGAAAACATGAAAAACATTACGGCTGTTTTCGTATATCTCTTCATTTTCATCCCCTTGATTTTTTGGATTCTGCCAAATCTGGCTGCGTTTTTGCCCTTTTCTGTTTTTGTGGCGGCTTATCTTTCTGCGTTAAAATATACCCTCCGGATTTTATCTCAGGAGGGCTACGGCGGACAGCTGGCATTCATTTACGCTTTTAACATCGTGCGCTTGTCTGTATATCTGTTTCAAAAATTCGTGGATAAAATGCACAAGTTGCCCTTATTTTTAAAAACAGCCTGCCGCCTTTTTAATCATATTACCATGTAAGTTTTTCTCTCCTGCCGTCGGAATACATGACCCACCAGTATTTATTTGCACCGGTTAACTGCGAGTGTCTTTTGGTTGCTTCTATAAATCTCATGGGTGTCACAGCTTCCACGTGCCCGTCAACAAATAGCATATTCATGGTATTGGCATGCCTGAAATGCGCAAAGTCTCCCTGGGACAGTGACCCATACTGATAATTTAACCTTGTGGGGCTTGGGTTCACATCGCAGGCTTCGGCTATTATCCAGAAATCCTCCTGGTAGTTAATGTTCCTGTTGTAGAGGAAACTGGTGTCATACCATGTCAGGGCTTCATATCTGCGGGCATATATGGCTCTGTCATTATTTCTGTCGAGTTGGTAAGGTTTTGCTGAAGGGCAGACTACCAGGTTGGGATCGATATAACTTCTCAAATCTCCCTCGTAATAATAGGCCGGAGCTTTCCATGAAGTATATAAACGAGTGGGCATCCAGCCACCAAAATCATTTGCGTACAAGAGCAAGCCGAGACCTACCTGTTTTAAGTTGTTTATGCATACAGATGCTTTCGCCCTTGCCCTCGCCTTTGAGAGAGCCGGCAGAAGCATTGCGGCAAGTATCGCTATTATGGCGATCACTACCAGCAGCTCTATAAGGGTGAAACCTGCCTTTTTTCCTGTATGCGCCTGTTTGCGTCTTATAGGTTGACTGAGCCGAAATAATCCCTTTTTCTTCTGCATGGTTATCCTCCTTTTATCCAGCCCGTCTCAAACAAGATGTTAATATGCGCTGTATAAATCCCTCAATGTTAACGCCTTGCCCACACCGCAGTTTAGGAACTGATCAGTGGGAAGTTCCCTGGAAGTTGATGTCGTAATTCTGTAAAAATCGACCCACTTTGCATTTCCTCCGACATATAATACGTTAACACCGAAATAATTATGGTTGTAATAGTTGTAGATACGCATGTTTGTTGAATGCCAGGTGTAGCTTGCATTCTGCGCCCTGCCGTCTGCCATTATGGCGGTGTCCGGATGCGTCTGCAGGCTTAGGCCGTATGCGTACGCATATGAGCAACTGCCTATATATGCGGCAGTAGCTCTGGCACGGCCGTCGTAGGGACTTACAAGTTTGCCTGGTATGGCAGTGTCAGGCACAGACATTGTGCTCGGGCATATGAAAAGCCTGGTGTCGGTAACATATGGAGGGGTCTCCAGGGCAGGTGTTGTGGGATCTGTCTGACCAGTAAGCAAAGCCAGCGACCTGTTTGTTTTCGATAGGGCATTCTGTCCTGTCCTCTCGTCAAGAACAGGGAAATACTGGTTCCAGTCTTGTGCGTATATATGCAAAGCCAGTCCGAGCTGTTTCAGGTTGGTTAAACAGACTGCTCTTGATGCCCTTTCTTTTGCTTTTGCAAGGGCGGGCAGCAGCATTGCGGCAAGAATTGCTATGATAGCTATGACCACAAGAAGCTCTATAAGGGTAAAACCTTTCTGTCTTTTATCCATTTATATCCACCTCCATTACAATTTTATGTATGACTTTCATTTGCATGTTGCGGATACAGGATATTACTTTTACCTGCCTTCGCAGGCTTGTCTTCCGTAGCTTTGGCGAAGGAGGAAAGCCACGGGCTCTGCCCGTGGGCGCTTCACTGCTGGGCTTCTTTTTTAATTTTCCTTTTAATGCCTCCTATTGCAGGGAAAGTCTCTTTTCTCCAGGGATAGAAGGAAAATTCTTTTTTCCCATTTAAAAAGAGCCTATGGTATTCCTTCTTGTTTAATTTTGGAACGAAACCTAAAACTTAAAAACAACCTCTTTTATGTTAAGGTAAATTTAAAAATTAAATTCTTACAAAAACAGTATCACATAATAATTGAATTTGTCAAATTCAATTATCACCCCTGTTTACTCCTTCCCATTTTATAAAACGCTTTTTCCGTTCATGCTTACTATTTGTTGCACAGCCAATGTCATATGGTTGACATTATGAGAGTTGTGTGAGATTTGCAAACTCTCTTTTCTATTTGTGGCGACTCATCCTTCTGCGTTAAAATATACCCTCCGGATTTTATCTCAGGAGGGCTACGGCTGACAGCAGGCATTCATTGACGCTTTTAACATCGTGGCGTGCCTCTATGTCTGTTCCAAAGACCTGCGGAAATAAAAGCAGGCTGTTGTATTCCTTTTTTCTGTTTCTGTCACAGCCATGTAAGCTTTTCAATGGTTCCGTCGGGATATTTGATCCACCACCACTTGGTAGCTGTGGGATGTTTCATGGTGGCCTCGACAAACCTTGACGGCGTGACCGCTTCGGCATGCCCGTCGATAAAGAGGAGGTTCATCATTTTGGCGTGCCTGAAGTGGGTTATTGACCAGGCGCTTGGACTTGCCGATTCTCCCGGTTCAACGGTCGCATGCTGATGGTTGTAATCCGCACTTCCCTTGGGATATTTGCCGGTCTGTTTTATGCTTTCTCCAATTATCCAGAAATCGGATGGATACTCGATCATTTTCAAAAAGGCATAACCGCCGGTTGCGTTATAACCCGTAACTTCCTGGTACCTTCTTCCGTAAGTGGTATTGGATTTTGTAAGTACAGGTTCGTAAGGCGGCGCCAAGGGACAGCATGTCTGCTTGTAGTTTACATATCCCCGCAGAATACCCGTTTCTGAAAACGAGGTGTTAAGGTGGCAGCAAATCCAGCCCTGCCAGTCCTGGGAGTACATATGCAATCCCGTGCCTATCTGTTTGAGATTGTTCATGCAAACGCTGGCTTTTGCTTTTGCCCTCGCCTTTGCCAGAGCCGGCAGGAGCATTGCGGCGAGGATCGCTATGATGGCTATGACCACGAGAAGTTCAATGAGGGTGAAGCCCTTATTTTTCTTGTACATTCAACCTCCGTTTTTTTATTTAGCCCTGCCTGTCGTTCAACAGCGCATTATAGTTTATTCTGATGAAAGGAGCGATTTTACGCAACTCCTGTTCTTTTACACCTCCTTTTTGAGGGGGACCTTTTCTGTCTTTTATTCTTAATGAAGCCCGCGGGCCATTGAAAAGTTAAGCTTGCATTAAAAACAATATCACTGCGAGCGTTTTTTGTCAATCTTCCGGAGCTCTGCAAGCGGGGTCTTGCAGTGGTTTTTATTTGCCTGAGATCATTGCTTTTATGTCTTCCTCAACCGTGCCGATCGGCTTGATGTTGAATTTCTCTACAAGGATGTTGATGACGTTTGGGGAAAGAAAAGCGGGCAGGGTCGGCCCGAGCCTTATTCCCTTGATCCCCAGAGAAAGAAGCGCCAGGAGTACGGCCACCGCCTTCTGTTCATACCAGGCGATATCGTAAGAGACCGGCAGTTGGTTGATGTCGTTCAATCCGAAGGCTTCTTTCAGCTTTAGCGCTATTACGGCAAGGGAGTAGGAATCGTTGCACTGTCCGGCATCAAGCACGCGGGGAATCCCGCCTATATCTCCAAGCTTTAACATGTTATAACGGTATTTTGCACAGCCTGCCGTAAGGATAACAGTATCTTTCGGCAGATTCTCGGCTACCTGTGTAAAGTAATTACGGGTTGGATGCCTGCCATCGCATCCGGCCATGACTATGAAACGCTTTATGGCTCCCGACTTGACTGCTTCAACCACCTTGTCGGCCAGGGCTATAACCTGGTTATGGGCAAAACCTCCAACCAGGGTACCTCTTTCCAACTCTTCCGGCGCCTTGCACTTCCTGGCAAGCTCTATCACCTTTGAAAAGTCCTTGGAACCTCCCTTCTGCCTGTCAGGTATATGGGCGGCTCCGGGGTAACTGACGATCCCGGTGGTGAAAAGTCTGGAGAGGTAAGTATTCTCTTTCTTGACGGGTATGAGGCAGTTTGTGGTAAGGATTATCGGACCGTTGAAGGATTCAAACTCCTTGTTTTGATGCCACCATGAACTGCCGTAATTACCTATGAAATGCTTGTATTTCTTGAATGCCGGATAATAGTTTGCCGGGAGCATTTCCCCGTGGGTGTAAACATCTACGCCCGTTCCTTCGGTCTGTTTCAGGAGTTCTTCCATATCCTTTAGGTCGTGTCCGCTAATCAAAATGCCGGGATTTTTCCCGACGCCCAGGTTGACTTCTGTTATTTCGGGATGGCCGTAGGTTGACGTATTGGCCTGGTCGAGCAGAGACATGGCGTTGACCGCTGTTTCGCCGGCTTTCATTACCAAGCCTGCCATATCTTCAACCGACAGGTTTCTGTTGGTTGAATCGAGGGCTTCCATTAAAAAAGAGTATATATCGTCTTTTTCATATCCCAGTACGGCGGCGTGTTCAGCATAAGCGGCTATTCCTTTGCATCCGATTACCAAAAGCTGTTGAAGGGACCGAACATCCTCGTTTGAAGTTTTGTTGATACGGAGTTCTTCCGATTTTGATTTTGCCAGTATCTCTTCTCTGTCATCGGAATACCACGAAGCGCAGTCCGGCAATTCTTCGGAAAAATCCTTTCCGTTCTTCTCTTTCCATGCGGCGAGGAAAGATCTTTTGAGCTCTTCCCTGCTTTCGAGGGCCGCTTTAATACTTGATATTATGAAGTTGTCGTCCCAGGAAGCATTGGTGATTGTAACGAAAAGGGAGCGGCATAGAAGGTTTCCGTATTTCTTGTCAACGGGACGGATTTCTTTCAGCCTTGTTCCGTAAAAGGCAATGCCCATGCAAACATGTACGAGCAAGTCTTGTATGTCGGCTGTCTCCCCGGTTTTACCGCATACTCCCCTCATGGTGCAACCCTGATTCCTGGCGGTCTCCTGGCATTGAAAACAGAACATTTTAATACCTCCTTGCCCTTATAAGGGACTGGTTGTCCTTCTTTCTAACATTACCGGTTAAAGGTCTGCGAATCCCTTCGGTTTGCAGTAATTTTTTTCACAATTTCAGCCCGTAAAGTTCAACCGGGTTATCCCACAACCACTTTTTAAGTAGTATGAGCGCCTGTTTTTCGTTCATCGTTCCTTCCTTAATCCTTCTTCCAAGTGCCTTTGCCATGGATTCCCTGGCCATTACCAAGTGTCCGTAAACCTCTTCCACGGGCTTGTTGTAGTCTCCTCCGAACCCGATTATCCGGTTGGATGGAACGGTATCAATGGCTTCGTCGAGGGCTTCCGAGGCACATTTCTCTGATATTATGTAAGTCCAGCAGAGATTTAGCCAGACGTTTGAAAATCCTTTTGCCAGCATCAGGGTGTCCCTGACCCATGGGTACCCGAGATGATATATGTCAAACCTGATTCCGGGAAATTTTTGCAGAAGGGGTATGACGTGAAGCGGATGAAGTTTTCTGAAATCACCCCAGTAGCCCGTGTGGACGGCTATGGTCATTCCTTCTTTTTCCGCAAAGGAAAGCACCCTGTCTACGATGTAACTGTCAAGCAGCATCGGGGAATAATCTCTGCCCTGCCTGATCCTGGCGAATTCAGCGGCGGCTTTTTTCCGGTCGGGTTCCGAGTAGGGAAGGGATTTCATCTTAAGCCCGACGGCGCCTTCTTTTTTAACCTTTGCTATATATTCCAGTATGACGGAAAGATAATCGTCCAGGCTCTTTGTTTCCGGGTTCTTCCTTATCTTGAGAGCAGGTTCGAGGAAAATGGGGGCGCCTGTCAGCTGGTCCCTGACTATTTCGACCCCGCCTATCAACGGCATTACGGGGGTGAAAATATCCCGGTCAAGGTCGGTTCTGCCGCACTGGTTGAGGCAGGTTTTGATACGGCAGGTTTCCTTCAGGATCTTTTTGTAGATGCCGGGCTTGTTGAATTTTTTCATCTTCCCGGAGATATCCCTGTAAGTATTGACATTTATATCTTCAGCTCCGTAAAATTTCCGGGCCGCTATGAGTACCGCTCTCGAATAGGAAGTATGTCTTATATTTTCCCAATAGGGCGAAAAATCCTTCCATCTTTTATCGAGCGGGATGCCCGTGTCAAAGAGGCTTTGGAAAAGCTCACGAGACATTCCTGCTCTCATAAGGTCGCCTCTTGTGTAATGGGAGAAAAGGGTAAGCACGTCGACATCAAGGGAAGTTCTTTCATCCTCGGGAGGGATATGCTCATGGCCGTCAATTATCTCCATGCATTCCATCGCCTCGATCAGGTTAAGCTCAGTTTCATCAAAGCCCTTTTTATATAGAGGTTCCATTTTTGCCTTTCCGGAAACAGCCCGGTTTAACGCCTCCGTAAACAGCGCCATTGTAGAATTTGCATATAATATCCACGTTTTCAAAACCCGCTTCTTTCAGCCATTCGATTTCGTCCATTAAAACGCAAGGTCTGTCCTCTTTATGATGTTTGCGCATAATATTTTTAATATCCCGGGGAGATAAATTTTTCGCCAGATATCTCTTCCATTCTCCCGTGTAAACATTCTGCAGAGCGTTCCCCGGGGCTAAAACGACATCGTAAATATAGAATGCTCCTCCTTGCGAAAGTTTTCCATGAACTTTCCCGAAGAACTTCTTTTTTTTATTCTCTGTGCCGATGTGATGAAGGCAGAGAGACGACAAAACAGCGTCGTATCCGTTTAAATCAAAATCAAGGATATCTGTTTTGTGATAGGAAATGCCAGTGTATTTGGAAAGCTTTCTTCCTGCGGTCCGGAGCATTTCGGGCGAAAAATCCACGCAGGCGATCTCAGAGTTTGGGAATTTTTCTTTCACTTTACAGGTCAGCGCACCTGTCCCGCAGCCGAGGTCGGCTACCCTGATTGCCTTGTCCCATTCAAACGGCAGAACGTTGACTAAAGCTTCAATAAACAGGTCGTAGAAGGGAACCTGCATTTTGATGATTGAGTCAAAGTCCTGAGACTCGATATCAAAATGTTCCCTGATAGTTTTTAATCTCCTCTTGTCGTTTTTCACGAAATGTTCCTTTTTTCTCCTGCAAAGTTCATTGTGAAAACCGGCAGACTGAGAGTACCTGTCAGATGAAGCCTGTTGTTCAGCAAAAGCGGAGAGGGATTAGCGCCTTCCGGGAAACGGATGGCACTGAGCTCAGCTTGCAAAACAAGGCTTCTTTAGCCGGTTCGAACCAAAAAGGTTCTCATCCCTCTTTCAATTAAATTTATCAGCGGAGAGAGAGGGATTCGAACCCCCGGTACCCTTGCGGGCACAGCCGCTTTCGAGGCGGCCGCTTTCAACCACTCAGCCATCTCTCCAAAAACCCATGATAGCAAGTTCAACTACCAATAATTTCCTTCACAGTGCGAGCGGCCGCTTTAAAAAAAAGCTTAGGCGGCCGGTTGGCGCAATTGAGAAGCAATTAGCGCCGGCTAAGCTTACAGGAAAAACATTGTGTCCGCTCAACCACTCAGCCATCTCTCCAAAACCCATGATAGCAAGTTCAACTACCAATAATTTCCTTCACAGTGCGAGCGGCCGCTTTAAAAAAAAGCTTTAGGCGGCCGGTTGGCGCAATTGAGAAGCGATTAGCGCCGGCTAAGCTTACAGGAAAAACATTGTGTCCGCTCAACCACTCAGCCATCTCTCCAAAAACCCATGATAGCAAGTTCAACTACCAATAATTTCCTTCACAGTACGAGCGGCCGCTTTAAAAAAAAGCTTTAGGCGGCCGGTTGGCGCAATTGAGAAGCGATTAGCGCCGGCTAAGCTTACAGGAAGAACGTTGTGTCCGCTCAACCACTCAGCCATCTCTCCAAAAACCCCATATCAAGCTATTTATTATACCCAGCAATTAAAATCATGTAATTAGTCTGAGCGCTCACTCCGGCTCGCATTCTGTATTGTTGCCCGGAAAAAGCTTCTGTTCAGGATAACATCTTTAATTCGGATGGCATCTTTTATGCTGCTCAGATACCTTTCTTTTTCCCTTCTCCCCGGGGAAGAAGTAACCTGCCTGCAATAATGCGCAAAATTCATGGGGCCTGTATAATTTATTATCTGGCAAATTTTATAAGGCCTGCGTTTTCTATTCTCCATATCTGGTCGCCGGTAGGCACCCATGCAAACCATCCTGTTTTCTTCCAGGTTCCTATGTTGAAAGCAAGTTGTTCTACATCGGACGGCTTAATTCCTAAATCAGTAAAAGATACACTCATCTCTGCTGTCCACTCTTTCTTTTCCTCATCTAATACAGATACCTTATACTGAATACTTTTTTCGAGCTTGCTTATTATATCATGAGGCGCGCCAAAAAGGTTTGTTACTGCAAACTCCCCATCATATTTACCTGTTATGGCAAATATCGGCCCTGTAACCATATCGTCTATCCACCAACTGCGGCTTTTTGTGCTGTGCTGGCTTTCTATCGCCACTTCAAAGACAGGGCTGTGGAGTTTAAAGCGCGGCAGCATTTCTTCTGTATAAGGATCAGGGTCATGCTTAATTGCTATATAGAGATTTTCTGAGTCATAAGCAAGCCATGCATAACTTTTTGCTCCTTTTGTATCTTTTCCTGAATGCTCTCTTTCTATGACCATCGCCTTTTTCTTATCAAGTCCAAACCATTCGTCACTTTCGAGTTTTCCGTCTATTCTTATTGGATTCTTTCTTAAAGGTATAGTGTAGTAAAGCGGAGGGTAAATCCTCTTAAGCGGCGACATGAGAGTTGTTGACAATTGTTGTAAAGGCTTCCAGTCGGCCTTGTAGTATTTGCCTATCTCCTTTTGAGTCCTCTTTATGGGCCAGCTCGCGCGCAGGGAGTCCTTATATACTCCGATGCCTTCCATTGTTATCGGCTCGCATCCGGACAGCCCATATACCGGTGAACCGGGCCTGATTCTGAAATCTGCATTTTTTCTATCAAGAAAAAACGGGTCGTCTCCGTCCCAGTTGTTTCTTATGACGTTGTCTTCCTTGATGCCCGCCCCCATGGCAAGAAAAGGTCCGCCTGTATTGACGTTGCGTTCTATGAAATTATTTTGAGCCCATCCTATAGGTTTGTCCCTTGACAAAAGGTTCACCAGCTGAGGGTACCTGTAACTCCACGGCGGCTGTTTATACCTGACCTGGGTAAGATAACGTGCCGCCAGGATGGAGATCCTGTCTGCAATAGGCGTTCCATCGGGATTGTAAAAGAGACCCGATCTGTCTCCCTGGTAGATGCTTCGTATCTCCGCATCCACAAATATATTGTTTTCAATACGGTTTTCGGGCTGCGGATTGGCAATGCCGTAGGGAATCCTGTAAAAGAAGTTTTTTTCTATCACGAGTCCGCCGTTTATGGCGTCAATGTGTATGCCGTTAAGCCCCTGGGTGAGGTTTGGCGATGAGTGGTAGCTTATATGGTGGAAGAAGTTGTTCCTTATTACCGTTCCCCGGCTCATGAGGTACCATGGTTCGCCGTAGATATACATGGCTCCGAGTTCCCTGCCTTCATAAACCACATCATGCAATTCGTTAAACTCTATGACGTGGTCGTTGGCGTCAAAGAGTATCGCCTGCATAGGGGTGTCATGGATGACGTTATGGGCAACTCTCTGTCCTATGCCTTTTACAAGAACGGCCTGCCTGTATCCCCCGTCAAATTTATTAAAACTGTAAATATGGTTGTTTTCAACCAGGTGTCCGGCGGGTATGAGTTTTTTTCTGTCTCCGCCATCGAGGGATACGCCGCCTTCTGCCATGTCGTGCATGTCGCAACCAACAATCTTGTGGTTCCAGCCGTCCTTAATATTGACCGCCCACTGTCCGGTATTTCTGATGGTGCAGCCGGTAACGACCACATTATTGCCTTTATCCAGATTGATGGCACTGGCGCGTGTTCCCTCAAGTGTCAGTCCCGAAAGGACTACGTGGGACGCGTTGTCAGTTATCACCAGGGGCGTATTGAGAGTGGAGGCCATTATGTCGCTTTTTCCCGGGTCGGAAACGGGATAGAAATAGAGTTTCCCATCATCCCTGTCGAGGTACCACTCTCCCGGGGTGTCAAGCTCGCTCAGCAGGTTGTACACGTAATAAGGAGCGTTCTGCTTGACTTTCACAAGATAACGGGCGGTATAATTTGCCGGATATCTCTTGTCGGGGCCCATGTTGATTATCTTCTTCCCGGTGTCGATTGAGTCTATGCTCGTATGTATCTTCTCGTATTCGTAGGAGAAATACCCGTGTATCCAGATATCTTTATCGTTTTTCCACCTTTCCGGCCTGTCTCCGGTGTAGCAGAACCTTCCGCTCTGGTATGTGCCGGTGTTTGCAGATTGCCCTCTCAATACCCCGTCTCCCTCGGGAGTAACAAGGCTTGCCACCCTTTCGTATCCTTCGTTGGGCCACCTTGCAAGCTGCATTCGTTTGCCGTCGCAGAAGAGTTCAAGAGCGGCAAGGTTTGATTTCCCGCTACTTCCTCTGTTTAACAGCTCTCCGTAGTCTGTTATGCCGGCCTCTTTCATGTCGGCAACCCAGACCTTTCCCCTCGATTCTATGGGCAGGCGGCTTAAAATGGTCTTGTCGTTGAGGATCTTGAAATTCGTTATCCGCCTTCCTCCGATAATACTGGCTTCTTCGCCAGGGTAACTCCTGTATACCACTGGAGCAAATTCCGTGCCGGAATCTGCTTTGCCAAAGGTAATGCTTTCGGTAATGTAATACTTTCCGCTCCTGAGGTATACTGAAATGCCTCCTTTCGGCATGCCGTTTGCTTTGATCTTTCTTACTTCCTCCTGAGCCCTTTTTATGGTTGCGAAAGGCTTGTTTTTTGTGCCCGGATTGCCGTCGCTTCCACCAGGGGATACGTATAGCTCCTGTTTTGGCCCGTTCACCCATGTGGCGAGTTTTTCCTGCCTGCTTTTTATTGCCGCCCCGTCAGCCAGACCGTCTATCTCCTCAAGCCTGTCCCGCAGGTCAAGCCTGTATCCCTCGTGGGGCAGGGGTGAATTTTCCTGTTCCAGGAGAAGCCGGGAGTATATTTCCCTTGCAGAAGAATACTTCTTTTCAGCCTTGTGGGAGTCTCCCGTTTTCAGGCGGGCGGTGAAAAGATGGTGTTCGAGGGCCCCCGGGATTTTGAGCACCTGTTCGTAAAGCTTTCTCTCTTCCGTCCGGTTATTCTCTTCCGCATAAACCTGAGCCTCCCGGAAAAGCCCGTCTATCCTGTAATAAGGCAACAGTTTCTCCAGTTTGAATATCTCCCCGTAAGTCTTGTGTGCGTTAGCGTAATCCTTCTCTATCCGGTAGCTTTCGGCGATGTTGAACAATGCCATTTCGCTTCCGAATCCCGGCAGTCCTTTCATCCTTGCGTATTGCGCGCGGGCCTTGCCATAATCTCCCTGTTTTACAAAGGCGTCTGCCCTTGAAAAAATCTCTTCCCTGGAAACAACTATCTCTTCCGGTTTCAGCACCCTGTTGTATATAACAACTTCGTCTATATCCAGTTTTACCGAACCTACACCGTGTGCTGAAAACCCTATCACAAAAGGTATTTTGGAAGGCACATATTGCCCTTCAAACTTTTCCGTTTTTACTTGTACCCCCTTCTCGTTTCTCATTGTCATATTTTGTTCAGTGAGCTGTCCGTTCAGATAAATGTTCATTGCTGAACCGTCAAAAGTGACTATAAGGTGGTGCCAGACATTTTCAGCAAGAGGGGTTCTTGTGGAATTTATCGTGGCCCCGTTGGGCTGGCCCATTTCAAAACTCAGGGTGGTTGGTTGTTCGTACATGGATAATATTCTCCATCCCTGGGAATGTCCCGAAACGGAAAGGATGGAGCCGTTTTTATATTTGCTTGCCGGCAGGATACTGCCCGGTCCCTGCCTGCGGAACCAGATTTCTGCGGTAAACTGTTTATTCTCTATATTGTACGCTTCCCCTTGGTAAAAACCCCTGTCCAAACGTACCGCTTTCTTCTCCGGCCACCTGCCTTCTATCACCTGCAGGTCGTCGAAGACTTCTTTCGTTGCAGGTTCGGTGTAAGGCTTGTATGTGAGATTCTTACCGTTTTTTCCAAGGTCTGCCACCGGACTCTTGCCGTCTTTCACGTCCTCAAAAGTGTAATACCTCATTACGCCCTGATCCTGTTTCAAAGCATCTCTTCTTTTCAGCCATTCCTGGTATCCCCCGCTTTCAGCATGCAGATTCAAAATCAGCGATATCAATACAGCAAATGCCAATTTCGACATTCTCGTCATGGAAACCTCCTGTGGTTGCAAAGAACAAACAAAACCTTTGAGACAGAGATCCTATGATAAATACATAACCCTGAATAGAAACGTAACAGGGCGGTACAAAACACCGGTTTCATTATGACAGGATTATTGTGTTTGTAATCCCGCGCTCTCTGAACGGCGTTTATGTCATTTGACAAACTTGATAGAACCGGCGTTTTCCACGCGCCAGATATAGCTTCCCGTCGCCACCCACGCAAACCAGTCTGCCCGTTTATACGTCCCGATATTGAAAGCAAGCTGCTGCGCATCGGCAATATTGACGCCAATACCGGCAAATGGTATTTTCATCTCGGCAGTCCATGCCTGGCTATTTTCATCCTGTATTGAAACTTTGTATTCCACGGACTGCTCAAGTTTTTTTACAATTGAATTCGGCATGCCGAACATGTTGTTTATCCAGAATTCTCCGGCGTAATTTCCTGTTATTGAATATATGGGTCCCGTTACCATGTCGTCTATCCACCAGCTCCTGCTTTGGGATCCATTCTGGCTTTCTATCGCTATTTCGAATATCGGTACATGTTTCTTGAGACGCGCGGGCATATTCCCCGTATACGGATCTGGATCGTGTTTCAGGGCTATGTAAAGATTGTCTTTGTCATACAGGAGCCATGCGTTACTTTTTGCCCCTTCTGTTTTATTGCCCTGATACTGCTGGCTTATGACCATGGCATTTTTCATGCCAAGGCCGTCCCATTCGTCCTTTTCCAGTTTTCCGTTTATGACAATGGGATTTTTTCTCAACGCGACATTGTAATAGGCAGGCGGACTGACCCTTCTAAGAGGAGCCATCGCGGTTTTGGCAAGTTCTTCAAGAGGTTTCCAGTCAGCCTTGTAGTATTTGCCTATATCCTCTTTTGTCCTGTTTATGGGCCAGCTTGCACGAAATTCATCCTTGTATACGCCTATATCTTCCATCGCCAGGGGTTCGCATCCCGTGATTCCATAAACGGGAGAACCCGGACGGATGTTGAAATTCATCCGGTCTTTATCTATAAAGAGTGGATTGTCGCCGTCCCAGTTGTTCCTTATTATGTTGTCCTCTTTGATACCGCCTGAAATAGAGAGGAAAGCTCCGCCGGTATTGATATTTCTCTCTATGACGTTATTCTGCGCCCATCCCACGGGTTTTTCCCTGAATAACAGGTCTACCAGCTGGGGATACCTGTAACTCCACGGCGGTTGTTTATAGTGAACTTTCTTGAGATATCCTGCAGCCAATGCGGATATCCTGTCCGCCAGGGGTTCTCCGTCAGGCGTATTGAACAGGTACGCCCTGTTTCCCTGTGAGATGCCTCTTATTTCGGCATCTATAAACATATTGTTTTCCAGTCGGTTTTCGGGCTGCGAGTTGGAGATGCCGTTGGGGATTTTGTAAAAGATGTTTTTTCCCATCACGATGCCGCCGTTTATTGCGTCTATGTGTATGGCGTTGAGTCCCTGGTTTGTGTTGGGTGAAGAATGTGTGCTTATGTGGTGGAAGAAGTTGTTCCTTATCACATCCCCCCTGCTCATAAGATACCACGGTTCGCCGTACATGTAGACAGAACCTATTTCTCTTCCTTCGTACGGCACGTCGTGTATTTCGTTAAACTCTATTATGTTGTCATTCGCGTTGAGATAGATTGCCTGCATGGGGCTGTCGTGTATTACATTGTGAGAAACACGTTCTCCTATGCCGTCGATAATGACGGCCTGCCGGTATCCGCCGTCAAATCTGTTAAAACTGTATATGTGGTTGTTGTCAACGACGTGCCCGTCCGGTATGAGTTTTATCCTGTCGCCGCCTCTGAGGGATACACCTCCTTCTCCCATGCCGTGCATATCGCAGCCTATCACTTTGTGTTCCCACCCGCCGTCAACAAAGATTGCCCACTGGCCGGTATTTCGAACGGTGCTTTTTACTATCATGTTGTTCCTGCCGTTTTTTATATCCACGGCGTTGCGGCGGGTAACTTCCATCGTCAATCCCGACAGGACTGTGTTCGAAGCATTGTTCATGACTACCAGCGGGGCGTCCAGCGTGGATACAAGAATCTCTCCGCCGGCTATCCTGTCCGGAGGGTAGAAGTACAACTTGCCTGTATCACTGTCAATATACCATTCTCCCGGCGCATCGAGCTCGCTTAAAAGGTTATAGACGTAGTAAGGGGCATCCATGCCTACCATTACTTTGTAAAGCGGATAAGTGGGATGCCACCTTGTGTCGTTATAGAGAGAAATCGTTTTGTTCTTCGTATCTATGGATTTCAGTTTGACGTGGTCTTTTGCATATACAAAATACCAGAATCCGTGAAGCCATACGTCTTTTTCATCCAGCCATCTTTCGGGTCTGTTCCCGGAATATTTAAATTCACCGTTCTGGTATTTGCCTCTGCCTGTTGCTTCTCCGTCAGGTTTGGATAATCCTGCCACCCTTGCATAACCGGTATTGGGCCAGCGCGCCAGCCACATGGGCTTGCCATTGAAAAAGAGTTCCATGGCGGATGGATTGCCTTTTCCGTATCCACCCCGGTTTGTCAGTTTTCCGTAATCGGTTATCCCCTGCGCCTTCAGATCCGCCACCCATACCTTCTCTTTACTCCCGTCTGGCAGCTTCTTTATTATATCTGGGTCGGCAAGGATCTTGAAACCCGAAATCTGCCTGCCTCCTATAATCCTTGCTTCTTCACCAGGGTAACTGCGGTATACCACGGGAGCCGCAGCTGTGCCGGAATCCTCTTTTCCGAAAACAACGCTTTCGGTGACAAAGTACTTGCCTCCCCTGAGGTATACGACAATGCCTCCTTCCGGCATGCCGTTAGCCTTAATCTTTCTTACCTCCTCCTGCGCTCTCTTGATTGAGGCAAAAGGTTTTCCTTTCGTACCCGGGTTGCTATCGTTTCCGTCAGGGGATATGTATAGCTTCTGCTTTGGTCTGTTCACCCATGCGGCGAGTTTTTCTTGCCTGCTTTTCACTGCTGCCCCGTCTGCCAGTCCGTCTATCTCCTCAAGCCTGTCCCTCAGGTCCAGCCTGTAATCCTCGTGAGGAAGAGCGGAAGACTCCTGTTCCTTCAACAACCTTTCATATATGCTTCTTGCAGATGCGTATTTCTTTTCCAATTTATACGTGTCGCCCGTCTTTAACCCGGCTGTAAATACGTGGTGTTCAAGAGCCCCGTCTGTTTTCGTTACCTGTTCGTACAGTTTTCTTGCATTGGTGTAATGTTTTTGCTCCAGGTATACATCCGCCTCCCTGAACAGCCCGTATATCCGGTAATAAACGGTAAGATTCGGGATTGAAAAAATTTCTTTAAATGTCTTGTGCGCATTCGCGTAATCCTTCTCCAGCCTGTAGCTTTCCGCTGTATTGAAAAGAGCCAGTTCAGTCCCGTAGCCCGGCAGTCCCTTAAGCTTCTCGTATTCCGCCCGGGCATTCTTATAATCCCCCGTCTTAAGGTATGCGTCCGCCTTTGAAAAAACTTCCTGCTCCGATATCGCTCCAGCCTTTTTTATTTCTTCAGCGCTCAGCACCCTGTCGTATATCACCACTTCGTCCACGTCCAGCAGGATGGAAGTCCCGCTCCTGTACCCTATCTTGAAAGGTTCTGTGCCGGGAAAATATTCTCCCGTATACTCGTGGGAAGCTGCCAGCGTACCGTTCACGTAAAGCCTCATATCCCTTCCATCCCATGTGGCCGCAAGGTAATGCCACATTTTGTCGGTATACATCTTTTCGCTGGTCGCCCTTATGTTGTTCTTTTCTATACCGATGTCGAAGGACATCCACTGGGTGGGCGTATATCCGGTCTCTATTCTCCAGCCCGCGCCCCATCCGGGGGGTGAAGATATGATGAATCCGCGTTCGCTCGGATAGGGATTAAGGCTGCCCACGCCGTTTTTCCGGAACCATATTTCCACCGTGAACTGCTTGTTCTTTATGTCCGCCGGAAGCCCCTGGTACCATCCCCTGTTCAGCCTGACGGCTTTCTTTGCGGGCCACCTGCCCTCTGTGACCTGAAGGTCGTCGAATACCTCGCCTGTTTTCAAGTCCTTGTATGGGACAAAAGTCAGATCCGCCCCGCTGCCGCCGAGATCTTTCACTATGCTTTTGCTGTCTTTGACATCCTCGAAAGTGTAATATCTCACAACGCTCTTATCCTGTTTCAAAGCATCTCTTCTTTTCAGCCATTCCTGGTATCCCCCGCTTTCAGCATGCAGGTTCAAAATCAGCGATATCAATACAGCAAATGCAAAGCCTGATGTTTTCGTCATGAAACCTCCCGTGACTGCAAACAACAAACAAAACCGCTGAGGCTGAAATCTTGAATCCTTACAGGGTAAACAGAAGTGTTTCAGGATGACAATCTTCTGCTGTTATACGAACATGGCGCTGCCTGAAGATTCTCCCGCATGATTTCTTGTATCAAGATTTTTTTCAACATACTTAGCCAGTAAGTCGACTTCAATATTGAGCATGTCTCCCGGTCTCCTGTACTTGAGATTCGTATTTTCCATTGTAAAAGGCACCAGGAAAATTTTCACTTCTCTGACATTGAATTCCGCTATGGTCAGGGAAATGCCTTCTACGCCTATGGAACCTCTCTTTGCTGTGTATTTTTCGAACTGCATGGGTATATCAAAAGAAAGAATTATAGAACCTCCCCTGCTGTCGAGATTTCTTAATTTTGACATAAAATCGATGTGGCCAGTCAGGAAATGACCACCTATTTTATCACCCATTTTAAGAGCGCTTTCAAGATTCACATGCTCGCCTGTTCTTATGAGACCGAGATTTGTTTCTCTTTGAGTCTGCGTGCTGAGAGATGCCTGGAAAATATCTCCGGATACTTTTTCTGCGGTAAGACATACCCCGTTGACAGAGATGCTGTCGCCCTCTTTTATCTCTTCAGCCATTTTAGGGCACATGATTTCACAGACGGAAAAGCCTCCATGTTCCGACATCCTTTTTACTTTTCCGACCTCTTCCACTATTCCTGAAAACATGGTATGCCTCTTATCATTATGTCCTGCCCGAACATCTTCGTTTCCTTTATTTTGACTTCGGCAGATCCAGCCATCTTCTCCTTGTCCGCCCCCCCGATTGAAGGTATTGCCCGTGAGCTTCCAAGGATCCTGTTGCCGAAGAAGATGATGGTTTCGTCGGCGGCTTTCTCTTCCCAGAACCGGGTCAGTGTTACACTGCCCCCTTCCACAAAAAGAATGCCCACGTTTCTTTCGTAGAGGCATTCAAGTATCTCCACTGCGCTGAAAAACCTTTCATGCGTCTTCAGGATGATGATTTCGCATCTTTCCTTCTTCCTGAAGGCGGATATCTTTTCGGCCGGAGCCCTGTCAGATGTCATTATTATCACTTCAGAGCGGGGGTCGTTCCAGAGGTTTCCTTCGAACGGGATTTTCAGCTCCGGGTCAAGTATTACTTTCCGGTATTTTTTGCGGGAGGCCATCTGAGCGGGGAGGGAAGAAGGAAAAGCGTAGTCCAGGTGAGGATTGTCGTTCAGTACCGTTCTTATTCCCACTGAGATGGCGTCTGTCTCAAAACGAAGCTTTTTTACATACTCCCGGGATTCCTGCCCGGTAATCCACATTGAGTCCCCGGTAAAGGTGGCCGTTTTCCCGTCGAGAGTCTGTGCCCATTTGAGTATCACGTAAGGCCTCTTTTTCTCTATGTTGACAAGGTATGTCCTGTTGAGATCCATGGCTTCCCTTTCCATGAATCCCAGTCTTACCTTTATGCCGTTTTTCTCGAGCTCTTCGAATCCCCTGCCGTTTACCCTCGGGTTAGGGTCCTTCATGGGGCATATGACTTCCTTTATTCCTGCTTCTATTATGGCTTTTGTGCAGGGAGGGGTTTTCCCGTAGTGGCAGCATGGCTCGAGGTTGACGTACAATGAAGCCCCCTTTGCCTTCTGTCCCGCTTTTTCCAGGGCTTCTATCTCGGCATGGGCCATGCCGTATGCCCTGTGGAAGCCTTCTCCGAGGATCCTGCCTCCTTTTGCGACGACGGCTCCGACGAGGGGATTGGGGCTCACAAGCCCCTTTCCGTTTTCCGCCAGTTTCAAGGCTGTTTTAACGAGGTTTTCGCTGTGGGCCATTAAGGTCCCTACCCTCCTATCTCGATAACGCACTTGAGAGCTTCTCCTTTTTTTACCATGGAGATACCCTCGGTTATCCTTTCAAGTGGAAGCAGCCTGGTGATGAACTTGCCCGCGTCTATCTTGTGGCTGGCAATCAATTCTGCGGCCCTGATATAATCCTTCCTGTTTGATGCGAAGGCGCCGAATACGGACAACTCCTTGTAGTGTATGATGTTGGAGTCAATGTTTATGAACGAATCATCCTTGGGCAACCCTCCGAAAAGGCTTATTCTTCCCTTTGAGCCGAGCAGTTCAAGTCCTTCAATCTGTGCCTTCTTTGCGGGACAGGCGGTTATCACCACGTCTGCGCCGTACCCGCCTGTAAGTTTCATCACTTCTTCCTTAACGCTTGTCTTCGATGGATCAAGGAGGATGAGCCCGTCAAACTGCCTGCCGAATTTCTCGAGCCTGTCGAAGGCGGGATCTGAGATAATGACCCTTTCAGCCCCCGATGCCTGTGCGAGGACAGCGTGGAAAAGTCCTATCGGACCTCCCCCGTATATCACGACCGTATCCCCGGGCCCTACATGGAGGTAGCTCTGCCCGTTGATGGCGCAGGAAAGCGCCTCTATGAGCGCGCCTTCCTTCATTGAGATATTTTCGGGCAGTTTGAGCAGGGCTTTCTGCCGGATCCCTGCCGCAGGCATCACAACGTATTCTGCATACCCCCCGGGATAGAAATACCCTATGGCTTTTGTGTCGGGGCACAGGTTGTAAAGTCCCTTCTTGCACATCTTGCAGTTCTCGCATCCCATGGATGTGACCACGCTGACCTTGTCCCCGATAACCAGTCCCGGCTCGTTTACCCTGTTGCCGATCTCAGCCACCGTTCCGACGATCTCGTGCCCGATGACCGCCGGCGGGACGACCTTTTTGTGGCCGCTGAAATATATCCTTACATCCGTCCCGCATATGGCGCAGTAGTGAACCTTTATCATAACCTCGTCGGGTTTGCAGGTAGGCTTCGCGATATCTTCTATCCTTATGTCTTCAATGCCATGGTATACTGCGGCTTTCATTTTAGTCATCTCCTTGGCGCTCCCGCGCCCGGGGTTGCCGTTTGCCCTGTTAATGGTAAAATGATATCAATGAAATCCAGGGCTCCCATAATTGTCATCTTCCTGTGCGCATTCTCATGCAGGCTTCTTTGCTCAGCTCCCGCATCCCTCTATTTTACACCAGATAAGAGAACGGAACAAGTTATCCTGGACCTTGTAAAATCTGCTGAAAAATCCATATGTATCGCTACTTATTCCCTCTCGTGGGACGCCCTGGTGAAAGAACTTAACGGAAAGAAGGGCGTCAGGATAAGGATCATATCGGATTCTGCTCCTCCCGGCGGACTGCTGAATTCGGAGGTCAGGGTCATGTCCGGCAATTTCCTTTTTCATCCCAAGATAATGATAATTGATGGCCTGATTTCAGTTGTGGGATCCGGAAATTTCACTGAAAGCGGTTTCCGCCGGCACCATAACCATTTTCTCGTCTTCTCTGACCGGAAGATGGCAGGTTTCCTGTCACGGAAATTCGATTCATGGTGGCTCGGTGAAAAGAACGATGTATATTACGATGACGGGAGAATAAGCATCTTCTTCTCTCCGGAAAATGATTGCAGTAAGGTTATCTGCGACCGGATTCTTTCATCGAAGAAATCTGTCAATTTCGCGGTCTATCACTTCACGTCCGTAGAGATAGCCCGGGCGCTTGTAAAGAGAAGGATGGCAGGCGTCACGGTTTCAGGAATGGTAGAGAGAGGAAGCATAGAACCTTACTCCGTTTATGGAATGCTGGCCAATTACGGGTGCAGGGTAAGAAAAAGCAACATGGCAGGTTACCTGCATGATAAGTTCATGGTCATTGACGGCGAATTTGCCATTTCTGGTTCCTACAATTTTACCGCGGCGGCAAGGAAAAATGTAGAAGTGGTCATGGTCATAAGGGATCCCTCCCTTGTCCTGGAATTCATGGAGGAATGGAAAAGGATCTGGCGTTGGAAAAGCCTTCCCTGACCCTTGAACGAGGTTGACAAAGCCGGGGATAAATGTTTCCATTTATAGGCAGGCGCGCGCCTTACGGGAAATCCGCAGGTAACGTCGCCGGCCTTGACATTCCGGGTTTCTTTTGCCGGGTTTCATCAAGGGACTCCCGGTATTGATCCCGGATGTTTCCCGTGAGCCAGTCATAGCAGGTTTGCCTTGCAGTATTGCTCTTTCCGGTCACATACCGGCGGCTTTTCCACGGGCGCCGGCGTTTAGGATTTTATTGCCAACGGGAGGGATAATGGACAGGAAATGGATAGACAGGGGAATGGAAAACCTTTATGCAGAGTTTGGTGAAACAAGGGTTGAGAAAGCTGTCGAAGCTGTTAAGAAGTTCCAGGTGGATGTGCCTTCCTGGACTCTCGGAGCCTTCGGAGGAGGCAGGTTCGGGGATTATACTTCCCCGGGCTTCGCAAGAAACATATACGAGAAGCTGGATGACGCCGCCTTCATAAACAATCTGACCGGGGCCGCTTCAATGGTTGCCACGCACGTGCTGTGGGATTTCTCAAAGGACGGGATGGAAGGCGACTATGAGATTGCAAGGAAAGTCAGGGACGAGTGCAGGTCCAGGGGGCTCTTCCTTGGAGGCGTAAGCCCGACATGTTTTACCTCGGGCTCGGAGAACGGAAGCTTCATCGCCCCGGATGGCGCAACCCGGAAGAGGTATGTTGAACAGACGGTGCTTGCAGGCAGGATAGCAGAGAAACTGGGGAACAAGGTGCTGGGACTATGGTTTCCTGACGGATCCCTTTATCCGGGCCAGGTTGAGCTCAGGGATTCCTACGAGTTGATGAAGAAGACTCTTAAGGAGAGTTACTCGGCTATTTCCAGGGATGTCCTTATACTGATAGAATACAAGGTTTTTGAACCAAATACGTACAGTACCGTGATACCCGATTGGGGCACGGCTTTCGTGCTTGCCAGGTCCCTGGGAGAGAACGTGGGAGCCCTTATAGACCTCGGCCACCATCATCCCATAGCCAACGTGGAACAGATAGTGGCTATCCTTCTTGCCGAAAAGATGAGAAGCGGTTTCCATTTCAATATAAGTTATGCTCTTGACGACGACCAGGCCGTGGAGCCAAACCAGCAGGCGGCAAGGATATTCTACGAGCTTTACAGGGGAGGCGCCGTGGCTTCATCTCCCTCGAAGAACTGGGCTTACATGCTGGACCAGGCAAGCGGAAAGGAAAACAGGATTCATGCTATCATACATTCCATAGATTCTCTCCATCTTTCTCTTGCCAAGGCTGCCATAGTGGATACCGACAAGCTGAAAGAGGCCCGCAGGGCTGGAGAGATAATGCTTGCCAACAGGATCTTTAACGATGCGCTGATAAATGCCGACGTCAGGCCCATAGTGGCAAAAGCCCGCATGGAAAAAGATCTTCCGGCGGATCCTCTTGAAGCTTTCGTGAAGAGCGGCTACCAGAAGAAGATCGAATCGGACAGGAAATAGGCTTTCATACAGGACAGGTTTAAAATGAGAAAAAACCCGGTCAGGGTTATCGTTGTTCTCTTCCTTATCGCTGTCATAGGTGCATTCCACCTGAAGATGAAGAAGAGGCCAGGAAGCGGGGAGACGGGGGCTGTTTCAGCCATGCAGGCCCGCTCCAGGGCAATGGTGGGTCAGCGGGCTCCCGATTTCCGCGTGAAACTGATTGACGGCGGAGAGTTTTCCATGTCTGAATCGGTTGGCAGGCGGATCGTGATCCTTAACTTTTTTTCTGCGAGATCGGCCGCCTGCGCAGAAGAAATGGCGGGGCTGAACACATTCTGCGCCAGGCATGCTGCGAACCCGGGGAAGCCTGAGAGCGGCGGGGATCTTGAGATAGTGGCCATTGGGACAGGCGAGCCTGAAGGCCTGCTCAGGGAATTTGCAAGCAAAAACAGGCTTTCCTTTCCTGTCGGGGCAGATCCGGACGGGGAAGTCGCCATGAAGTATGGAATAACGGATTTCCCCTCTACCGTTCTCGTTGGTCCGGACGGAAGAATCGGTTTACACATTACCGGGCCGATGCATAATGCGGCGGTCTCCCTTGAACCGGTATACAGGGAATCAGTGAGGCAACTTGAGAGGGGAAAAGGCATAAGAAGAGAAAAGCAGCCAGAAGAAGAAAGATGATAAAAGCAAGAGGCGTTTCGGTATCCTACAGGACTGGCCTGACAGGCAGATTCAGGGCTCTCGAAGGTTTTGATTTCTCGCTTGAGAAGGGAGACATCTTCGGATTGCTGGGGCACAACGGGGCGGGGAAATCGACTGCCATGTACTGCTTTCTCGGTCTCATAAAGCCCGATGCCGGGATGGTAAGGGTAATGGGCGAAGAGATCAGTCCTGGGTGCCGCCTCTTCGGGAAGATATCCTACCTTCCGGAGGAAGCCCATTACCATGCGTATCTTACCGTTGAGGAGAGTGTCAGGTACTACTCCGGCCTTTACGGCATGAACCTCCCGGCGGGAAGAGGAGAAGATCTTCTCAGGAGGTTCGGGCTGTGGGATTTCAGGAAGATGAAGCTTTCCCATTGCTCCAAGGGAATGAAACAGAAGGTGGGCATTGTCCAGGCCCTTCTGAACGAATCTGCCGAACTGGTATTGCTCGACGAGCCGACAAGGGGACTGGATCCTTCCACTACGAGGGATTTCAGGGATTGTCTCCTGGAACTTAACAGAAGGGGCGCCACCATCCTTCTCAATTCCCATATCCTTTCCGAGGTGGAGATGGTCTGCAACAGGATAGCCATCATGAGTAAAGGCAGGGTTATCGTCCAGGACGAACTTAACAGACTGGTGGGAGTGCGCGAGGATATGTACGAGGTTGAATTCGAGGCAAGGTCTGATGTGCCGGAGTTCGTTAAGGAGTCAATGAGAACATCTTCCACGGTCAGGGGGCAGGTGGAGACTCCTGACCTGAGGGCTTTCCTCGATTATGCCGAAAGAGGCGGCATCCGGATATACCAGTGTGCCCTAAAACGGATTTCCCTTGAGGATGTTTTCTCGAAAGCCATGGAAGGCGAAAGGTGAAATGGAAGAAAGAATACTTTCAAACGTAAAGGCCAATCTGAAGTTTTATTCAAGGAACGGCATCATCTGGATTGTTATTCTTATCATGCTCATGCAGGTCGGGGCGAGAATATTTTTTTACTCCTATGCCCAGGGCATGAAATTCGAGATTCTCCGGTCATTCCTCGGCGGACTGGGCGGCTTCTTTTCCGTCATAGTTGCGGCTCTCGGCATGCTTACCGTTTCTTACCATTTGAGGAACCGCTGTTTCAAGATGGTTTTTTCAAGACCGTGTTCTCCGGACAGGTGGCTCTTTTCGCTCTTTCTTTCGGTGGCGATAGTATCCGCATCTCTTATTTTAGCCGCCCTGCTTTCCCTTATCTGCCTTTTCATCGCATGGAAGATACCTTTTCAGGCAGGCTGTGTATATATTCTCCTGCACAGTATGTGCCGGTGGATTCTTCTTTCTTTCTGCCTGCTTTTTCTCTCTGTTTTCCTGAATCCCGCGCTATCCGTTTTCCTTGTTGCAGTACTGACAGAAACAAATCTTTACCGGCTCACTATAATGTTGGGTTTTGCCGTGAACAGAGCATCTTCTTCCGCCGCCAGGATGTTTTTGAAAACGTTATGGCATGCCGCCAGGGCCCTCTATATGTCGGTTCCCCTGTCTCTTTATCCCCTGGAGACAGGCAGAATTGCTTCAAACTGGATAACATCCGGGCAGGACTGGATGCGTCTCGGGATAGTTTTTCTTTATACGTTCTGCGCAAGTTGCCTTCTCTTTTTTCTCTCTTCCTCCATACTGGGCAGGAAGAGGCTTACCTGAAAGATGCCGTTTCAGAATTTATTCTCCTGCCGTCAGGTTTTGACATGTGACATAACTTTATGGGCATCTCTTTGTCAATAAAAAAAATATTTATAACAGGCTCTGCCCGTATCAGGGGACTCGTTTGAGGCCTGCCTTTTTGGGACTCAGATCAGGAAATCCATAATATCTTGCCTCTGAACAAACATTCCTTATAACCCTCGTTACCCATAACGCCTTAAATGATTTCGCATGACAGCGCGCGTTGCAGGATAAAGTGTTTTCGCATTTTAACTTCCTCTCCCCCAAGAATAGAAGGGAAAGAACTCCTTTGCTTGCATGCCCTTCTTCCTCTCCTCTTGGGTAGAGGACATACCCGTCCGCAGCTTTAGCGTAGGAGGGGTGCTGGTGCGAAGAATAATGAGCACCGTATAGCACAAAGGGCGAGTCGGTGCCTGTCCGCCGAAGTTTTAACGCAGGCGGAATCCCGTTGACCGAAGCCCGTAGGGCAAGAGAGGTGAGGGGGCACGCTCTTTCACCCTCTACCCATAGGGGAGAGGGGAGGGTGAGGGGGGTTCCCAAATTTCACATTATTTTCCCCCGACATTTTTTTGGGGTTCTGCCAAATCTGGTTATTGGCGGTACTTCAAGGCTCAGGTTGTATTGGAAACCGTTCCCTGTTCCAGGCTTATCCTGTATTATAAGAGACTATTCCTTTTATAATCTTTGTCAAGGTGGTATAATAATCTTTTGATAAAGTAACAGGGAGGAGAGAAATGAGCGGAGATCAGATTATAGATGTCCATCATCATCTGAGCGCCAAGCCTGATGATTGGAAGAAACTTGCCGATGAATGCGGGCGCCTGAAAATCAGGAAGATAATATGTTTCGGGAATAACGAAGCCGTTGCCAAAGCGATGGAGGCTTTCCCTGATCTCATAGTTGGTTTTGGCCTTCTCCGGCTGGGAATGGACAACGCTCTGATGGTCGACGAATTCGTAAAGATGGGATTCCGGGGGATAAAATTCATCCGTCCTGCAGCAAATTACGATAACAGGAATTACTACCGGATATACGGAAGGATGGAAGAGAAAAAGCTGATAGCAATATACCACCTTGGGATCGTTTCTAACAGGAATCCTCAGGCTTCAAAGTTCCAGGATGTGGATAATAATCGGCACAGGCCCATTTATCTCGATACGATTTCAAGGGCGTTCCCAGACCTTGCCATAATAGGGGCTCATCTTGGCAACCCCTGGTACGAGGAGGCTTCAATGTCAGCGAGGTGGGATCCGAAACTTTATTTCGACCTCTCGGGATCCACTCTCAAGAAGAAGACCCCGGAGTTCATAGGCAACCTGCTCTGGTGGAAGGAAGAGGGGCTTTACAGTCCGCACAAGCAGAATGCATGGGAAAAGATAGTCTTCGGTTCAGATGTGGAGATAAACATGATTGAGGATACCCTTAACGATTACCTAAGGCTTTTTGAGGCTCTTGAGCTTCCTGAAGAGTATCGGGAAAAGGTTCTTTACGGTACGATGGCGGGCCTTCTTGGACTCGGAGCCGCGGCGAAAGCTTGAATTACAGGAGGATATCGAGATGAAGATTTGCGTTGCAGGTTTTGGACGCAGGATTAGCGGGGTGATAAAACACCAGCTTGCCAAAATTGAACCGGACCTTCGGGTTGTTGGCATCGTGGATCCGGATGAAGAGGGCGCCCGGTCAAGGCTTTCGGAAGAGGACAGGGACAGCGCGTGCTTCTACGGTTCGTTTGAAGAAATGGTAAAGAAGGCGAAACCTGACGCGCTTGCCATAGGCACCAGGTGTAACCTGCATGCCTTGTATGCCGCCAAGGCTGCAAGGTATGATATGCCTCTTTTCCTCGAAAAGCCTGTCGCCATAACAATGAAACAGGCTGTGGACCTGGAGAAGGCGTTTGAAAATTCAAAATGCGAGGTTGTTGTCGGCTTTGGCCTGAGGGCAACCCCCATGTGCAGGTTTGTCAGGCAGAAGATCGAAGAAGGTGCCGTCGGCAGGCCGGAACATATAATGGCATGGAACTACGTTCCTTATGGCACTGTATACTGGGAGGAATTGTACAGGAATTACGATATAACGGGAGGCCTTTTCCTCCAGAAGGCCACCCATGATTTCGATTACATGTCGTACATAATGGGTTCTCCGGTGGTACGTATAGGGGCCATGGGAAGCTTCATGCGGGTTTTTGGCGGAAAGAAAAGGAGCGGCCTGAGGTGTTCGGAATGCAAGGAAGCCGTTACCTGCCTTGAAAGCCCGGAGAACAGGGCCATAAACGGTTCGGGATACCATACGAAGGATCATCTGTGCGTATACAGCGTTGACTGCGGTTCTCTGGAAAAAGGAACGAACGAAGATTCTTCAAGCGCGGTGGTGGAGTTTGCATCGGGTGCCCACGGAATATATACCCAGGTTTTTTTCACCCGGAGAGATGCCGGGGCCAGGGGCGCAGCCATAAGCGGGTACATGGGGACCGTCAGGTTCGACTGGTATGAAAACGAGGTAAAATATGTAAGGCATCACAGTCCCTTCTCGGACACCGTCAAGGCGGGAGACGTGGCAAGCCATTTCGGCGGAGACCAGATGCTGGCAAGGAATTTCATCAACATAGTCAGGGGCAGGGAGAAGAAATCTATCGCCTCTGTGCAGGACGGGATACAGAGCGTTTACGTATGCCTTGCCGCAAGGGAATCAGTCCATAGCGGCCGGTTTGTCAGGGTAAGGCAGGTTGGGCAGGTATAAGCAGGCCGGAGAAGGCGCACAATCAGGCGTTCCGATGCCGGGTTTGCAAAAAAGCCAGATAAAGGAGTATCATGGGAAGAATCAAAAGAAAGATGTCCATGCTTCACAATAAGAAGATAAAAAAGGCAAAAGACAGGCTTAAATCCTTTGACAAGGGAAAGATCTCCGGAGACAAGCTGGGCAAGTCCGCCGGAAATATGCTTGTAAAGAGGCTGAAAGCCGGTTACAAGCTTCCTGCAAAGCATCAGTCAGCGCCGAAGAAAGAAGCTGCAGCCTGATTTCAGAGTTTTGTATATCTTGTTTTAGGGAGAGGTCGCATAGAGGCCGAGTGCGCGCGCTTGGAAAGCGCGTATCCGGAAACGGATCGTGGGTTCGACTCCCACCCTCTCCGCTGATAAGGCATATTCCATCAAATCCGGTATGGCAGAATGAAGAAGATTGGTAGGAAGAATTATCTCTATTCCCTGCTTGAAGCGTTCCTTTTTTTTGTGAGAATCTGGCATTCCGATACGGGAACCCTCATGTCCATTTCAGTTCCGTGATCGCTGTGGTCGAGAAACTCTCCCGCGGCTCCCGCCGCCCTTCCGAGGGCGAAAAGGACTAAAGGTATGGAGACTGCCCTTTGGATGGTGATCTTCTTTTCAACCAGCAGCTTCCATGAAATCCCAAGGCAGACGCATGCAATGGCGGCGTCTATATTCACGGCGAGGACCTTCGATGTCGCCCCGGTCGCTTTGAGCTCAAAAGCCAGCTTGTGGTAGAAATCGAGAAAAACGTTGTAAATCTCCTTATCCTTTATGTACCTGCTGATAACCTGTTCTCTGGGGTCGTAGTTTACTTCGCCATCTTTGAAGACAGGGTGTCCAAGGCAAGGGATCCTTTCGTACTCAAGCCCGCTTTCCGTTGCAAGGTTCTTCTGCTTTTTAAACCTGAGGGTTTCTTCAAGCACAATCTTCTCAACCAGCGGGCCTGCTTCTTTCTTGTCGTATGGATCCGCCAGCCCGGTTTTTTCAAAGATGCGCAGAAGGTATTCCGTAGCCCTTTTCCCGTTTCCTCCGTGGATCTCCCCGATGGCCGCAAGCGCCGCTATCATGCCTGTATGGGGCAGGTTTCCGGCCGAAGCGGACAGTTTCGCTCCCTGAGCGGATATTGTTCCCGGTCCGTTGCTCATGGATGATATGAGGCACATCGATACCAGGTCCGATTCGAACCTATGCCTGGCAGGCTCGCCGTACCAGGCCAGTATCAGGGTTTCGGCAAGGTTCTTGTCCCGGATCATCTCCGTTACGGGTATGCCGTATATGGTGGTGGAGGTGCCGTCGTTTCCAGAGGCAAAACTTGCGTTTCTCATGCTCCGCTTTATGACTGTTTTGCCGAGTTTGTTCTCTGCCAGTTGCGCGAATTGGGCGCCGTAAGGTTCCGGAATTTTTCCCTGGGAAAGAACCAGCGGGGCGGGAAGCTTTTTCCCCAGCTCTCTGAGGTTTACAAACCAGGGATTCAGTTGTATCCTTTCTCTGGGGGTGAAATCCCTGTCCTCCCTGTTCATCCTGCAGATAAGGCTGACGGCCTGGGGAAGATGGTGCAGTGTCTGTATCCTGATGCCTTTTTTAAGGGCTTTAAGGGACCGTGGATTTCTCTCGTATTTTCTTGAAGGATCAAACGGTTCAATGCCGAAATAATTATCAAAGATGGCCATCTTTTCAGTTGCCCGTGTAAAGCTTCCTTCGATGACTGCCCCGGCGTGTCCGAGAGCAACATCCTGCTTTTCAAGAATCTGCCCTGTGACGTAGACTATGACAGGCTTGGGAAAGCCGGCATTCTCCATGATCTCTACAGCTTCTTTCTCGTATACTCCTCCGGGTTCAACGTAGAGAATAACGAAGCGGGTATTCCTGTCTTTTGCCGCAAGGGCAATGAACTCTTTCAACGGGGTCATTATGAGGGGATCTTTTCCGGTGGATATCCCGAAGGAGGTGCCTGTCCCGGCAGAGAGAAGGTAGGTTGCCATTGTGGTTACCATGTTTCCGCTGTTTGATATGATGCAAGCGCTTCCTTTCCTGAAACTTTCTGCAGGCGTGTCACCTCCGATCGCTCCAACCCTGACTCCGTCGTGCACGTTTATGAATCCGAGCGTGTTGCATCCAATCAGGTCGATATCCGCTTCGCGGGCGAGAAGGTGGATCTTTGCCGTCACTTCTATGGACACGTGCTCGGTTATAACGAAAATGGTCTCCACGATATCCTTGCCGAAGTAGAGGATCTCCTTTACCTCTCCGTAAACCGCCTCCGGAGGAGAGTAAACGACTATCTTGTTGGGAAGCTTCTCCCTGGGAAGGCTTTTTATCAGCTCTCCGAAAGTTGCGAATACGGGTATGGAGTGTCCGGTTTCAAACTCAAGGAGATGGCCGTCTTTACCCAGGGCCCAGCCTCCGGTTATATTGTTGCAGTACTTCTGGGATACGGCGGTGACCTTGATGGCTTCACGTCCGGTTATATTGGAAACCGCTACCCGGTCTCCCTTTTCAAGTATGTCGGTAAGTTTTTTTGCTCTCATTTTTTTCTCGTGGCTGAGAATCCTTTTGAAAGGTTTGCGGCGTACTCCGCAACCATGGTAACCGGTGTATCGTGGCCGAAAATCACGTAAGGCAGCCCGAGGGTCTCAAGAGTCTCTTTGATGGCCGACATTCCTTTTGCCAGGCGCGGGCCTCCCCTCCCGATGACAACCGGTATATAGACGGGCCCGTATTCTTCAAAATGCTCTCTCAGGGCGTTGGAGACGGCCTGGAACGTGATATCTATCATCGTGTTGTTTGCCTTGCCCCCGAGGATGAGAAGCAGGGACGCATGGGAAAGATGGTGCCTGAAGCAGGCGGAGGCTGCAGAATGCATCCTTTCGTATGAAGGATTTCCTCCGAAGTCTGAAAGGAATATGGGGTCTCCCCCGTGGTTGAGAAGGGTCTCTATTATTATTGTAGACGAGCCTCCTCCGAAAAGTATGGGCAGAATGGAGTTGCCCGAGAGGGATGAAACATGTATCTGCCCCTGGTGCGAGGAGGAGGCCAGTTCTCTCATCTCTTCCTCGAAGGGCGTGGCATTCTCGGGATACTCCGGGAAGGCAATCTCGAGGGTTCTTGTCTTGAAGTTGGATTCATCAAGGATTCCCTTGAAATCGCAGGCGAAGATATTTCCTCCGGGAGTGATGCGCCAGGGATTTATTTCGCACATCTTCATTCCGCTGGAGATGAAGAAATCCCAGAAATCTACCAGGCACCTTGAAAAAGGGCTGATGAGTTTCTTCGGACATTTCAGGCTTGAAAGGACCTGGCTTGCCTGGTAGGCATCCAAACCCTTGTAAACATCCACAGGAATAGTCCTCTTGTACTTTTCTTCGACCGTTTCTATGTCCACACCGCCGTGGAGGGATATTGTCAGGGACGGGCCGAGGAATGATGAGTTGTATGTCACCGCGGTGTAAATCTCGAGTTCCGCCGGTATGAACTGGACCAGGTAAGCTGCCCTTGGCTGTCTTCCATGGATGTGGCTGTGGAGTATCTCGCTTATGTCGTTCTGGGCGCGGGCCGGGTCTCCGCATACCCTTACGAGACCTCCTTTCCCTCTTTTACCCGCCAGGACATCGGCCTTTATTACAGCCTTGTTCCACCGGTCGAAAAGGGCTTTAATCCTGCGCCTTTCCAATGGAGCGACTGCGTATTCAGGAACAGGCAGTTTCGACCTTTTTGCCAGCTGTTCCAGAAAAGTGAGTTCGGTCACCTGCGACATATTTTTCTCCTCTTGACTGTGGAATCATGTTACAATACCGGAACTGGCCTGTCAAGTGGAGAGAGCGCCGCCCGAGGTCCTTATCACGTCCCTGTAAAAGAGTGCGGAATCCTTAGGAATTCTTTTCTGTGTACGGTAATCTACGTAAGTTATTCCGAACCTCTGCTTGTAGCCGTCTCCCCATTCGAAATTATCCAGCAGCGACCAGAGGAAATATCCCTTTATGTCAGTTCCGTCCCTGTAAGCCCTTGAAAATTCCAGCAGGTATCTCCTGATGTAATCTATTCTCTGCGGATCTTGTACCTTTCCGTCCATGCTTACCCAGTCCACGTTGGCCATCCCGTTCTCTGTAACGATAACGGGCAGCCCGTATCTTTCGTGGAAAAATTTCGGTCCCCAGTAAAGGGCTTCGGGCGTTACCGGCCAGCCGAAATTTGTCATGGGTGTATTGAGGGGGACGTTTTCCGGGATCACGGGGTTGTCGATTACTTCTCCGGGGCGGGGGACTCGTCCGTTGTATATGTTCACCCCGAAGAAATCGAGGGGCTGGCATATTGTATCAAGATCTTTCTTCCATCCTGCCGGAAGCATCTTCTCGTAAAGGGCCAGGTAGTCTTCGGGATACTCTCCCCTGTAAACCGGGTCCATCCACCAGCTGTTGCACCAGAAATCCTTGCCGGAACTTTTGAACATGAAATCCCTGGCGGCCTGTATCTCTTCACCCGATCTTCCCGCCGGAATGCCCACGACTCCCACCGGCGCGTACCCGATGGAAGCCTTTGCTCCCAGGCATGCCCTTATAGCCTGCGCCGATCTTCCGTGGGACAGCATCACGTTGTGGTGTATCCGTATGATCTCTTCTTTGCCCAGCATGTCTCCGGGAGCGGCCTTGTTGTCCCTGTGGCCGTATATCACGAAACACTGGGGCTCGTTGATGGTGATCCAGTTCTTTACCCTGTCCTGAAGCTTTTCAACCACCTTTACAGTGTATTCTGCAAACCAGTCCGGGGCCGAGGGGTTGAGCCATCCGCCCCTGCAGTAAAGCTCATAGGGGTAATCCCAATGGAAGAGGGTTATGAAAGGTTCTATGCCGGCCTTAACGAGCTCGTCCACGAGTCTGTCGTAAAACCCCAATCCCGGGGCGTTCACTCTGCCGGTTCCAGCGGGGATGACCCTGGGCCATGAAACTGACATTCTGTATGCCTTTATGCCGAGTTCCTTCATAAGGGCCACGTCTTCCTTGTACTTGTGGTAATGGTCGCAGGCTATTTCCCCCGACTGGTTGTTCCATATGTTCCCGCCCTTCCTGCAGAACATGTCCCATACGGAAAGTCCTCTTCCGTCTTCGTTTGCCGCGCCTTCTATCTGGTATGCGGCCGTTGCCGTACCCCAAAAGAAATTCTTTGGAAAATCCATTTTTTAATCCTCCTTTTCTTTTTATCCCTTCTGGCCGGAGCCGTAGGGAGATTTTTTCACGCCGCCAGGATACTTATACGGCAGCTCTTGAGCCCTTCTGCCTCTGCCCGCAGGTTGATTATGCCTCCGGGCCCTTCGACCGAACGCAGGTATACTACGCACCTGCCGTTGAACGCCTTTCTTGAAGCTGACTGGAACGGTTCGATAGAAACCGGGTTTCCGTTGTCTGAACCGGCTATGACGGCAGGCCCCTCCGTGCAGAACCTGACCAGGTTGTCCGCCGCCGGGCATGGAGTCCCCCTCTTGTCGACTACAATGGCATGGACGAAGGACATGTCCTGGCCGTCGGCCTTCATGGAATTCTTCTCGCATGCCAGTTTTATGGAGGCCGGTTCTCCCGCGGTACGTACCGTCGTCTCTTTCACCGCTTTGCCCTTTTCGTATGCAACCGCCTTTATTTCTCCCGGCCGGTAGACGACTCCGCTCCATGCAAGCCGGTACCTGTTTACAAGGTTCCTGGGATTCTTCGACTTTCTGCCCTGGGATTTGCCGTTGACGAAAAGCTCCACCGTATCCCAGCTGGTGTAACAGTGAACCGGAACAACCTCTCCTTCCCTGCCCGGCCATGTCCAGTGGGGAAGAAGGTGGAGCGTCTCCTTCCTGGCCCAGTGGCTCTGGTACAGGTAGTACCTGTCCTTGGGGATACCGCACAGGTCGACAATCCCGAAGTATGAACTGCGGCTCGGCCATTTTTCCTGGAACGGGTAAGGTTCTCCGAGGTAGTCAAAGCCCGTCCAGGCGAATTCTCCCATAATGAAAGGATTTTCTTCCACCCCCCTGAATTCGCAATCGGGGGATCCTGCCCATCCGGGACCCGCCAGGTCGTAGCTGCTTATCTGCAGGTCCCTGCCGGGAAAGGACCTCTGGTCTTCTGCCGGGAAATGGTAGATCCCCCGGCTGCTGAGGCATGAAGCCGTCTCGCTTCCGTAGGTGGGTTTTCCCGGAAGCCTGGCGTGGTAATGGAAGTAAAGGTGGGATTTGTAATTCCATCCCGGGATGTCAACCGACCGGGCGAGACCGTTATTTATGGCTTCTTCGGGAAAATTGAATCCCGCGGTGGTGGGCCGGGAGGGATCCTCCCTTTTGCATATCCGGGAGAGAAACCTGGCCGTTTCTGCGCCCTTTTCCGGATCTTTCTGTTCGAGGATCTCGTTGCCTATGCTCCACATTATCACGCAGGGATGATTTCTGTCCCTTCTTACCATTGCGGCAAGGTCTTTCTCCGCCCAGTCATCAAAGAGGGTATGGTACCCGTTTTCGCATTTTTTGATCCGCCACTCGTCAAAAGCTTCGTCTATGACTAAAAATCCCATGCTGTCGGCCAGGTCGAGAAGCTCCGGGGCGGGGGGATTGTGACTTGTCCTTATCGCATTGCATCCCATCCCGCTGAGAATCTTCAGCTGCCTTTCTATCGCGGATTTGTTGACCGCGCTTCCCAGCGGCCCGAGGTCATGGTGCATGCAGACCCCGTTGAGCGCCAGCCGGCGGCCGTTCAGGAAGAATCCCTTTTCCGGGTCGAAATCCAGGGATCGTATACCGAAAGGCGTTTCATACGTATCCAGGACTTTCTTTCCTTTCCTTACCGTTGTCCTGGCAATGTAGAGTTCGGGGGAATCGACAGACCATAGCCTGGGTTTTCGAATGTCAACCGACTGTCTGAAAACTGCCTTCCTCGAAATGCCTCCCGATTTTCTCGAGAATGCCGTTCTCATGCCCCTGCTGTCATATATCCCCGTTTCAAGGATGATCCCGGCTTCCTTTTTCCCGTGGTTCTCAACCGTCGTCCTGATATCTATGGCCGCACTTTTTTCAGATACCCCGTGTGTAGTAATGTATGTTCCCCAGTGGGCTACGTGTATTTTTGAAGTCTGGAGAAGGCGCACGTTCCTGTAAATGCCCGCCCCGGGGTACCATCTCGAGGAGAAGGGTTTGTTGTCAACCGAAACAGAAAGCAGGTTTTCTCCCGGATGGACGAGACGGGTTATGTCGAGTGAGAAGGACGAATAGCCGTAAGGCCATCCTCCCGCAAGCTGGCCGTTGCAGTATACCCTGCTGTTGCTCATGATGCCGTCAAACTCTATGTTTATCCTTCCCGAACCGGTTTCCCCGGGCAGGGTAAACCTGAGCCTGTACCATGCCTTGCCGACATGCGGCAGGCCGGCCGTGTTTCCGAAGTGAACGAGCTTCTTTTCTTTGCCGTCCTTACCCGTATAATGAAGAACATGCGGATCGTTCTTCCTGTCAAAAGGCCCTTTTATTGCCCAGTCGTGGGGTATTCGCACCGTCTCCCACCCGGAATCGTCGTACCCTGGCTGGCTCATTGAAGGGTTGTCCCCGAGCCGGAATTTCCATTTACGGGAAAGTATTTCTGTTTTTCTTGACGGTTTTTCTTTTTCCATTTGCCTTCCTTTTTTCTGTACGTGAGATATATCTTTATACAATCTTGAGACAAATATGTCAAATTCTGCAGGTCTTTTTGAACAGGGGTGCATGGAGTATAATAAGGAAATGGAGGTTACGAGGCAGGAATTTGAAAGAATCGTCGCCGAGGTATGGGAAAGCGTTCCATCGGCAATCAGGAAGAAACTGGAAAATGTTGAATTTTTTGTCGAGGACGGTCCCGTTTCGAACGTGCTCGGATTTTATCACGGGGTTCCCTTTCCTCACAGGAAAAATCCCGGTTATTCCCTTGTCATGCCCGACAAGATAGTTCTTTTCAAGTCCAGCATAGAAAGGGGTTGCAGGACGGATCGGGAACTCAGGGAAAGGATATCCACGGTTCTTCTGCACGAGATAGGCCATTACCTCGGCCTTGACGAGGAGCAGCTTCGCAGCCTCAGGCTTTAGGAGAGGTTTCCCTGTGCCTTAAACGTTCAAGTTCGCCCGCAAGCATCCTGCTCATTTCAAAAGAGGTCCCTTCGAAGAGTCCTTTTACGCTTTTAACCGGGACGATGCCCATCAGGGTTCCCGTCATGAAGATTTCCCCGGCTTCTTTCAGGATTCCCGGCTTGAACCTGCCTTCCCTGATACTTATTCCCCGTACCCTGCATGTATCTAAGACAACCTGCCTTGTTATGCCGGGCAATATCCCGCAATCGGTGCATGGCGTGCAGAGGAAGCCTGCCCTGGTAAAAAAAATGTTGGAGATGTCTCCTTCTGCAATCTCTCCCCTGCGGTTCAGGAGGATGGCCCGTTGGCACCCGTTTCTTTTCGCTTCCCGCCCGGCAAGCATATTCTCAAGGTAGTTTAAGGTCTTGGATGAAGAAAGAGGAGATATCTCGTTCTTAAAGTACCTGCCGCTTATCATGCAGGATATCCCCCTGCTGTAAATGTCCGGGGGGTATGGCTGGAACTTTTTTATTATTGCAAGCCACCGGCTTTTCCTTTCATCCCCCGGATCGAGAGTCCCTGTCTCCTTTCTCCATACGTTTAGCCTTATGCAGGAGTCCCCGATACCTTCTTCTGCCAGGAGATTCTCTATAAGTGGCAGGATGTCCCCGTATTTTTCAGGCATGTCCATGCCGCAGGAGGCGAGTCCTCCGGAGAGCCTTTCCATGTGTTTATCCCGCATGAATATCCTGAAATTAGTCCCTCTCATCGTTTCAAAAAGGCCGTCTCCATAGAGGAAAGCCCTCTCCAGGCTTTCGAAGCCTATTTCCCTTGAATCAACCCGTTTTCCGTCAAAAAGGAATATGCTGTTCATTAATCTGTTCCAGGGTTAGAAAGAAGGCTTTTGCCTTTGTTTCCGTCTCATTATATTCGTCCTCCGGATCGCTGTCCCATACGATGCCTCCTCCAACGGGATAGTATAGCCGGTTGTTCTGCATCAGTATAGTTCTTATCATGATATTGAGTTCCATCCCGCCGTTAAACCCGAGGTACCCGAGGCTGCCTGTATAGAATGACCTTTTGAACGGTTCAAGTTCCTCGATGATCTCCATGGCCCTTATCTTGGGAGCTCCTGTTATTGAACCTCCCGGGAATAAAGCCTTCAGTATCCCGGGCAGTCCTATATCTTTTCTTGTCCTTCCCTCCACCCGTGAGGTGGTCTGAAGAACTGTCTTGTATGCTTCCAGGTTTCTCATCCTGCTGACCCGGATGCTCCCGGGCATGCAGATTTTCCCCATGTCGTTTCTCTCAAGGTCCACGATCATGACAAGTTCAGCCATGTCTTTTCCTGATTCCATGAGCTCTTTTCTGTATAGCCGGTCTTCTTTCCATGTCCTGCCCCGGGGCCTGGTTCCTTTCATGGGAAGTGTTGATAAACGGCTTCCTTGTTTCTTCACGAAAAGCTCGGGGGAGTTGGAAATTATCTGGAAATCGCCCCCATCAAAAAAAGCCGAGAAGGGAGCAGGATTGATACTTCTCATGCCGAGGTACAACCTGTCTGCCCGGAAGGATCCCTCCGCCACAATCCGCCTCGAAAGGTTTACCTGGTAAACGTCTCCCTCAAAGATATATTCTTTTACCTTTTTTACAGATTCCATATACCTTTCACGGCTTGTGTTGCAATATACCCGGTCTATCCTTGGGCCGCTGCAGTCGGAGGGGTATTTAACGTAAGAGTTTCCGGAACGGGTTGAAAAAAAAGCGGGATCCATTCTTTTTTGTCCTTCCCTGCATGACGAAATGACCAGGAGCTTGCTTTCCCTTCGGTCGAAGACCAGCAGAGTGTCGTAGAAGCACAGGAAGATGTCCGGAATGGATATGTCGTCCCGGGAGATGTCCGGAAGTTTTTCGATCTGCCGGCCGAGGCCGTAGCCGAAGTACCCGATTACCCCCGGCCCGAAGAAATGCCTGCAGGAGACCGAGTTCTTCTTCATCAATTCGTTGAGAACCTCAAGCGGCTCTCCCGTGAAACATTCCTTCCTGCCTTTCTCCTCTATGGATATCTCTTTTTTTCTTGCCGAAAAAACCAGGAACGGTTCACATGCCATGACGGAGAATCCGCCAGTGGAACCCGGGCATGTATCAAGCCAGGCGAAGTGGGGTTTTCCTCTCAATTTTTCGAATGCTTCCCGGGGAGGAATAAAGGAAGTTTCCACAACTGACACGTCTTTCATTTATTACAGCATCCTGGACAGCCTGTTTACTCTTTTCGTGTGGCGCCCCTTCAGGAAAGGAGTCGATAAGAAGGCTTTTGCCATCTGGAGGGCAAGTTCATTGGCCGTAAGCCTGCCCCCAAGGGCAAGGACGTTGGCGTTATTGTGTTCTCTTGCAAGGATTGCATCCTGTATGGTGCATGCCCTCGCAGCCCTTATCCATCCGTACCTGTTGGCGGCGATAGACATCCCGATACCCGTTCCGCATATAAGTATGCCAAAGAGTATTTCTTTCTTCTGCATGCCCCTTGCCAGCTTTTCGGCAAAATCCGGATAATCTACGGATTTCTTTGCCTCCGGGCCGTAATCTTTTACTTCATATCCATCCTTTTTCAGTTCTTCCTTGAGAAATTCCTTCAGGTCGTACCCTGCATGGTCGCTTCCAATCCCTATCTTCATTTTATTTTCCTCTTTATTTTAGGCAGATTCTGGGGATGACAATCTTTTCTATTAAGATTTCCAGTTTCTCCCTTGTTCTCCTGTATGTGTCGATGTCACTTCCTGCGGGGTCCCTGAGGCCGAGCACTTCTATCCTGTCCGAGTATTCGGGCATGACGGAAAGAATGGCTTCCCTGTGTTTTTCTTCCATGGCAAATATCAGGTCGGAATTTCCCAGGATGAAGGTTGTAACAGGCCTTGAAATGAAACCGTGAATATCGATTCCCTTTTCCTTCATCACCTGGTACGTGTAAGGGCTGGCCGAGGCGCAGTTCAGGATGCCAGTCCCCCCGGATTCAACTTTTATCATGGAGCCCGTTCCTTTAAGCCTCTCTTTCAGCAGGAATTCTGCCATGGGGCTTCTGCAGGAATTTCCTTCACAGACAAAAAGCACATTTCCTCTCAGGAGGCATGGAGGGGAGACTGTTGCGTCCCATATGGCCGAAGGCCTGCCTTTGACCCTTCCGCCGCATATGACTATGTCCGCAAGCTCCTTCAGGTTTCCGGGGATCTCCATGGTGCAGCACGCGTCGCACCGGCCGGATATATTGGCGCTCGTGGAGGCTATTATGTCAAACCTCCTGCAAATCCCTGAAATGAAATCGTGCCGGGGGATCCTGAAAGCCATTTTCCCTGAGCCGGATGTCATTCCGGGAAGGTTTTCAGTTGCTCTGAAAAGGAAGGTGGCCGCTCCCGGCCATCTCTGTCTGACGAACGGTGCGGTATTCCGGGGTATGTGCGCAAACCTTGAAGCCTTATCCATGGAGTCCACGAATCCTATCAGGGGCTTCTCTGACGGGCGGCCTTTCATGAGGAATACCTTTTCCTTTGCCGACTGGTTGAGCCCGTCGCAGATGATCCCGTAAACAGTATCGGTGGGAACAATGGCGATTCCGCCTTCTGCAAGGATTCCTGCCGTTTCTTCAGACAACTGCCCGGTGTTGCAGCTTCCCAACTGGAAGAGTTTCATTTTTGCCTCTTCAGACCGAGCCTGCATACGTGGTCGTATGAGATCCGCTCTTCTTTCCCGTAAAGAGACGTGCGCCTCAGGAGTTCGTCGAAATCCACTCCGTGGGCATCGAAATCAGGGCCGTCAACGCAGGCAAACCTGGTTTGCCCGTTTATAGATACCCTGCAACCTCCGCACATGCCGGTCCCATCAACCATGATCGGGTTAAGGCTTGCCACGGTTTTTATTCCTGCCAGACTCGTTATTTCACTTACCTTTTTCATCATGGGTATGGGACCTGCCGTTATGACGAAGTCTATCTTTTCTTTTTCTGATAAAAGATCGGACAGGATGTCGGTGGTGAATCCCTTTTTTCCCTTGCTTCCGTCGTCGGTCGCTATAAGCATGCGGTCGCTCACTGTCTTCATTTCTTTCTCGAGGATCAGGAGATCTGCGGAACGGGAGCCCATTATGGTTACAATGTAATTTCCTGCGGCTTTAAATGCTTTTGCCATCCAGTATACGAAAGCCGCCCCGACCCCTCCAACTACCATGCATACCACCCCGTACTTTATTATTTTCACGGGATTGCCCAGTGGTCCGGCAACGTTCTGTATTTCTTCTCCCTGGTTGAGAAAACCAAGCTTTGCCGTCGAGGTTCCAGCTTCCTGGAATATTATGGTGACGGTTCCCTTCTGAGGATCTGCCCCGGCAATGGTCAAAGGGATCCTTTCTCCCTTTTCATCAACCCTGACGACAAGAAACTGTCCCGGCTGGGCCTTCTGAGAGATAAGAGGGGCTTCCACCTCCATTTTTTTGATATTGCTGCCAAGAACCTCTTTTCTTATTATCCTTCCCACGTATCAGGTTCTCCTCACTTGGTTTTCTCCCACTTCAAAAGGTTTGCCACCTTGCTCAGGGTACCCCCGTCCTTGATCTCCTTCCTTATTCTGTTTTCTCTTTCAAGGACATCCATGGCCCTGTTTACGGTTTCAACGGCCCTTTCTGCGGGTATTACGGCTACACCGTCAGAATCCCCCAGTATCCAGTCGTCGGGACGAACAACCTGGCCTCCTATCCGTATGGGAATGTTTATTTCTCCGAACCCTTTGGGTTCACTGGCTTCCGGGCAGATAAGTGTGGAAAAAACAGGGAATCTCAGCTTTCTGATCTCTTCCACGTCCCTTACTCCCCCGTATATCACCGTGCCCGCAACCTTCCTGGTTATTGCGCTGTAAGTGGCAAGTTCTCCCCAGACCGCCGGTTCTATTCCGCCGGCGTCTATCACGATGACGGAATTTTCGCCTGCCATGTCTATGGCTTCCACCGGTTTTGCCCAGTCGCCCGGGTAAGTGCGGACTGTTATGGCCCGCCCGCTTATCTTGCATTCCCCGTCAAGCACGGGAAAAATGTTCCTTATCCATCCCTGCCTGTGCATGGCGTCTGTCAGGTTTGCCGTTGAAATCCTGCCCAGCACCGTTTCTATGTTCTCGAGCGAAGCCCGCTTATAAAGGTCTGTTTTTACAGGGGCTTTTTCCTTCATGGCTTTCAGGAGATTCTTTACTGCCTGGCCGACTTTCTCCGACTTGGTAATAGCTCCGCCCACTACCAGTATCGATGCTCCGGCCCTGATTGCGTCCACGACGTTTTCTGAATTTATGCCCCCTGCTATGGCAACCGGTATTTCCACGCATGAAGATATCTTTTCAAGAAGGCTGAAATCTGATGCTCCCTTCATCTGGTTGTCGATAGGGATGTGTACTCCGACTATGTGGGCCCCGAGCTTTTCGGCTTCCACGGCCCTCTCCGGGGTAGCAAAGGATTCCATGAGGTCTACCATGACTTTTCCGCCGTAATTTTCTGCCGCTTCTACGGCTTCTCTGATCGTGGAATTGGAAGCGGCCCCCATTACCACGACTATGTCTGCCCCTGATTTGAAGGCCATCTCGGCCTCGAATCTCCCCGTGTCCATGATTTTCATGTCTGCAATGATCTTCTTGCCGGGGAATTCTTTCTTAAGCCTCCTTACACAGTCCAATCCTTCCGATTTGATGAGAGGAGTGCCGGCTTCGATCCATTCGACCCCGGCTCCTCCTGCTTCTGTCGCAACCTTCATTGCCCTTTCCATTTCCGTGAAATCAAGGGCTACCTGCACAAGCGGGAATTGATTTTTTGATTTTGACACTTTTCCTCCGCGGTACGTGGGGTTTACTGGCGGGCATGCCTGCCGTTATTTTTTCTGCACTTGTTCTTGCCGATGAATGTTCTGTTGATCCCGTTGGTCCTCTTGTAACATGCCTTGTCGACCATCTTGTCAATAAGGTATGCTCCCATTGCTCCCAGTTCGGAGCTTTCGTTATCTTCCTCTGGCTGTAAAAGCGGGTTGAAATCCTCTCCTTCGTCTATGATTTCGACCTCCACGGCCGTTTCGAGGTCTTTCCATACGAGCTTGAGTTCCGATTCCCTGTTCTTTGCGTGAAGGACTATGGAGGAACATACCTCGTCTATGACCAGCATCAGTTCCCATGTCCTCTTGAAATTCAGCCTTGAAGCGAGGCTTCTTTCCTGTATGAAATCGGAAATATGCTCCAGGCTGCCGCATTTTTTCTCTATTATTATATAGTCGTAATTTTTGCCGCCCATCTATGACATTTTCTTGTAGATGTTTTCTATCCTTTCAACCATCTTGTGAACGGGATATAGGTCTTCGACTCTCTCCCTTCCTTTATTGCCCATTATATGGGATTCCCCGGGATTTTGCAAGAGCCACAGTAGTTTTTCCTTCAGCATGCCTTCATCTCTCGGCGGTATCAGGAAGCCGGTTTTTCCGTTTATGACCAGTTCCCTGGAGCCGTCAACGTCGAAAGCCACCACGGCCTTGCCCCCGGCAAATCCCTGTGCAACGGCCTTTGGCAGTCCTTCCCTGAGGCTGGTATGCGCAAGTATGTCCATCGCCGAAACGTACCCGGGTATGGTCTCGGGCGGGACCAGCCCGGTGAAAATGACCTTGTCTTCTATTCCTTTTTCACGGGCGTATTCCTCGAGAGATTTTCTGAGTATTCCGTCCCCGACAAGAAGCAGCCTCGTTTCGGGAATCTTTGCGGCTATTTCTGCGAAGGCCTTCATGAGGTATTCCTGTCCCTTGAGGTGGTAAAGCCTTCCTATCATTCCTATGACCTGCTGGCCTTCACCGATGCCGAGTCTTTTTCTTATGTCGTTCCTTCTTGAATCGGCGTCCAGGTAAGGCTGGACGTCAAAGCCGCTGTAAATAACCGAATACTGGGCGTTTTTACCTATGCCCGCTTTCAGCGACTTTTCTTTCATTACCTCGCCAACGCATATGAAATGGTCGGTGAACGCGGCGGCTATCTTTTCTGACGAAATATAGAAAAAGTTGAGCAGTCCTGATTGGTATTCATGGAAAGAAAGGCCGTGTACGGAATGTATGACCAGGGTTTTTCTTCCTGCCGCCTTTGCCGCTATTCTCCCCAGTATACCGGCTTTTGCGCTATGGGTGTGGACGACATCGTACTTTTTTTCCCTGAAAAGGCGTATCAGCTTTACAAGCGCCAGGATATCGTAAAGGGGATGTATCTGCCGTACAAGTTCCCTTACGGTTATGAGGGGAATCTTCTTATCGAGGATCCTTTTTTCGAGGGATCCCTCCGGTCCGGTGGACGGCCCGCTGACAAGGTCAACCTCGTATCCCTTTTCCACAAGGCCTTCCACGGTAAAAATCGTATTTTCCTGGGCCCCCCCGACTATCAGCCTTGTTATGATGTGGCATATCTTCATGGTTTACAATTCGCTTATGCTTGTATCGGGACCGTTTTTAACCCCGGCAAAGATCCTGACGCCCCTGGTGTGTATCTCTATGTTTTCAACATCAAAATCGTCCGGAAGTATTCTTATGTGGGCGATGTTGTTCCGGGGTACCAGTATTATGCGGCTTTCCTTGTCGATGTCCACCGGGTTGATGTTGCCCTTGCTGGCAATGATGCCTTTACCTTCGAGCATAATCCAGTTTTCCGTGAACTTTATCGCCTTACCTATGAATACCCATATCCTTTGTTCCGGAAAAAGCTTCATGAAACGGACCTTTACTATTTTCCCTTCTATCATTTTTTGCTCCATGTTTTACCGGTTGTCTTACCTGATGCGGCACTCCCGGACGTTTTTAAGCATGGTTTTCCTTATCTCTTCCATATCTTCTTCCCCCGGCGGCGCAAAGGACATGCACCTGCTGTCGAGGGTCTTCGAAGGAGAGAATCTCTGGATATAGTGGATCCCGGCGTTTTTAACCAGTTTCCCTATGGCCTCGAAATCTTTCTTATCGAGAAGGGGAAAAACAACGGTGGTTTTGAATTCGTATTCTATCCCGGAACCCCTGATTATGGAGATGCTCTCTTCTATGTTTCTCGTATTCGTCTCGACTCCGGTAAGAATCCTGTATTTTTCGAGGGGCGCCTTTACATCCATGGCTATATAGTCCACCAGTGCCTCTTCTATGAGAAGCCTGATCATATCGGGTATCGTTCCGTTGGTGTCCAGCTTGATGGCGTATCCCATATTCCGCGCCTCTTTAAGAAAGAGTGGAAGGTCTTTCTGAAAGCATGGCTCCCCTCCGGATAGAACGATTCCTTTCAGGTACTCCTTCCTCTTCCCGAGGAAGGACAGGACTTCATTCTCCTGAAGCGGCGGCGAAAACTGTTCCGGCAGTACAAGTCCTGGATTATGGCAGAAAGGGCATCTCAGGTTGCATCCCTGGGCAAAAATTATACAGCTCAGTTTGCCCGGGAATTCTATCAAAGAGGTTTTCTGCAATCCGCCTATCTTCATTTCAGTATATAGTTTTTCCTCAGCTTGAACTCCGAAGCTTTTCCCTTGTTCCACTGGCTGACGGGTCTCAGGTATCCCACCACCCTCGAATATATCTCCGTGTCCCTCCTGCACTTGTCGCAAACAAGGACCTCTCCCTTTATGTAGCCGTGCTCGGGGCATACCGAGAAGGTTGGGGTGATGGTGAAGTAGGGCAGTCGGAACTTTTCGCATATGACCTTTACAAGGTTCCTGACCCCCTCTGTCGTATCCACTTTTTCCCCGGTATAGAGGTGTATCACGGTGCCTCCCGTGTAGAGGGACTGCATCTCGTCCTGCATCTCCAGGGATTCAAAAATGTCATCGGTATAATTTACGGGCAGGTGCGTAGAATTGGTGTAAAATGGTTCGGCACCGTTACGGCAATCTTCCTCGTTTGCGCATATTATATCGGGGAATTTCATCTTGTCGCCGCGCGCCAGCCTGTAGCTTGTTCCTTCGGCCGGGGTGGCTTCCAGATTGTAATTGTTCCCCGTTTCTTCCTGGAATTCGACGAGCCGTTTTCTCATGAAATGCATCACCTCTATGGAGAATTTAAGTCCTTTTTCCGTGCCGATGTTTTCTCCGAACAGGTTTATGCAGGCTTCGTTCATGCCTATCAGCCCAATGGTGGAGAAATGGTTCATCCAGTACTTGCCGAAGCGCTCCTTCACGTTCCTGAGGTAAAACTTGGAATAAGGGTAAAGGTCGTCATCTGTAAGCTTTTCTATGATCTTTCTCTTTATCTCGAGGGATTCCCTGGCTATGACCATGAGGTTGTCAAGCCTGGCAAAGAACTCTTCCCTCGTTTGGACAAGGTAGCCTATCCTGGGCATGTTGATAGTGACAACCCCGATACTTCCTGTCAGCGGGTTGGCCCCGAAAAGGCCGCCGCCCCTTTTTCTCAGCTCCACGGTGTCGAGCCTCAGCCGGCAGCACATGCTCCTGACATCGTCAGGCTTCATGTCGGAATTTATGAAGTTGCTGAAATAAGGTATCCCGTACTTGGCCGTGACCTGCCAAAGCAATTCCATGTTAGGGTTGTTCCAGTCGAAATCCTTTGTGATGTTGTAAGTCGGAATGGGAAAAGTGAAGACCCTTCCCTTTGCGTCTCCCTCAAGCATCACTTCGAGGAAAGCCCTGTTTAGCATGTCCATCTCTTTCTGGAACTCCTTGTAAGTCGCGTCTTTTAACTCTCCCCCGATCACCACAGGCTGGTCCCTGTATACCGAAGGAACCGTCAGGTCCATTGTCAGGTTTGTAAAAGGAGTCTGGAAACCTACCCTGGTGGGAACGTTGACGTTGAAAAGGAATTCCTGCAGGGCCTGCTTGACTTCCTTGTAGCTCAGGGCATCGTATCTGATGAAAGGAGCCAGGAGGGTATCAAAGTTTGAAAACGCCTGCGCTCCCGCGGCTTCGCCCTGCAGGGTGTAGAAGAAATTGACTATCTGGCCCAGCGCTGTTCTGAAGTGCCTGGCCGGTTTGCTTTCCACCTTGCCGACGGCTCCCTTGAAGCCGACCGTGATGAGGTCCTGCAGATCCCAGCCCACGCAGTAAACCGAGAGGCATCCCATGTCGTGGATGTGAAGATCTCCGTTTATGTATGCGGACCTTACCTTGGGCGGGTATATGCTGTTGAGCCAGTAAGTCTTTGTTACCTCTGAGGCCACGTAATTGTTGAGCCCCTGGAGAGAAAAGCTCATGTTGCTGTTTTCGTTGACCCTCCAGTCCTTCCTGTTCAGGTACTGGTTTACAAGATCGAGGTTGGCCTTGGTAGTGATCTCTCTCAGCTTCGAGTGCTGATCCCTGTAAATGATGTAGGCCTTCGCAGCCTTCTTGTAAGGAGAGGTTATAAGGACGTCTTCAACTATGTCCTGTATCTCCTCTACGGAAGGGACCCTGTCTCCAACGATGTCTATTGCAAGATCCAGCACTCTTAGCGCCAGTTTTTTTGAGATGTCAAGCCCAAATTCCCCTGTTGCGAGTCCTGCTTTATGGATAGCGGCCGAGATCTTGTTGGCGTCAAACTTAACCACTTCTCCGTTTCTTTTCTTGATCCTGTCGAACATTTTAAAACCCTCCGTGTGAAGTGAAGCCTCCTTCCCTGCAGAATAAGAAGAAACCTTCCTTATGATAATTATAATACATATTCAAAGATGAAACAAAAAAAGAGGATTCCAGTTGCCCCAATAATATTTCCGTATGAAGATCCCTTTAATTTTCGCCTCCAATGGAGTAAAATAAATTACACAGACATATGGATACAAAGAGAAAAATCAAACGGATAGTCGACATACTTGAGGCCAGGAAAGGCGAAGATATAGAAATTCTGTACGTGGGCAGGCAGACGTGGATAGCCGATTATTTCGTCATAGTATCGGGCAACTCCATTGTGCACACCCGGGCGCTTGCCGACACCCTGCTCGGGGAATTCGGCGAAAAGGCGGTTTCTGTCGAGGGGATGGGAGAGGGCAGTTGGATATTGTTGGATTACGCCGAGATCCTCGTACACATATTTGTTCCGGAGACAAGAAGCCTTTACAATCTGGAAAAACTCTGGGCCGATGTCTGACCGCGCCAGGATGAATTTTTTATCTTCTTCAATATATGTCCGTAGTTTTACCAGGGAGGAGAACCACGGGCTGTGGCCGTGGATGTTCATTATCCCAGGATTCCGGCGCCTTTTGCCAATAATGCGGAGCTTTCCGGCGACACGGATTATCCCCGTGCAGATTCTGCCTGCGGCCTCCGGGAATAACGGAATTCTTTCTGCCGGAGAGCCGATTTCTTCCCGTGTATCTTCCTTTTATTCCCATGGATAAAAAACTTGATTTCGTGCGCAAGAGGGACGGGCGGGTGGTGCCTTTTGACAGGCAGAAGATCGCGGATGCCATATTCAGGGCCGCACGGAGTCTGGGCGGGCAGGACAAGTATCTCGCCGAAGACCTTGCCGAAGCGGTCCGGCTTTACCTTCTCAAACAGTATGAGAAAGAAATCCCCTCGGTGGAGGATATACAGGATATAGTCGAGCGGGTACTGATAAAAACCGGACATGCGAGGACGGCAAAGGCCTACATACTTTACCGCGAAAAGAGGGCAAGGGTAAGAAGGATCCGGGAGGGCATAAGGCCGGAGGATGCGGATCTCCTCGAAAGTGAAAGGCATAACCTCGTAAGGAACGTCAATATCTCGGTCAGGGAGAGCAGCGATAATATAAGCCTCTGGAACAAGGAAAGAATAATAGATACCCTTGTCAGGGAAACGGGCCTTTCTCCCAACATAGCGGAGCTTATAGTCGGGGAAGTGGAAGAGGAGGTGCTGGCTTCAAAGGTAAGGGAATTATCTTCTTCCCTCGTGAGGGAACTGGTAAACGCGAAACTTGCCGCTTACGGCTTTGAAGAAGCCAGGAACCTGCATGCGAGGCTGGGCGTGCCCGTTTTCGATGTCAGGCGGCTTTTCGAAGAACCGTCTTACGCCCCGGACAGCCTTTCCCTCAAAATGGGCAGGCATATCAAGAAGGAGTTTGCCTTACTGCACGTAATACCGGGACCGGCCGTGGAAAAGCATCTTACCGGTGAGATATTTATCCACAACCTCGAGGGGATAGACAAATTTTTTTCTGTTTCGGTATCCCCGGCAAGCGCAGAAACATTGTCAGCGGAAAGGATTAACGGGTTTGTCTCTTCAATGTCGGGTTTCGTTGACGGGGATATCGTGATAAGGGTTCCTGCTTGCCCGCCAGCTTTTCTCCCGGGGAATCTTCCTTCTCACGTCATTTTTGAAATTGATACCGCCAATGCCTGTCCTTCAGATTGTTTTTCCGGGCCCTTTATATCGAGGATAAGCGAAAGCTTCCCCGGCGCTTTGCCGGCAGCCCGGGCAGGCCGCATAGAAAGCGTGAATGTATCAAGGCCCTCCGGAAAAGATCTGGCAATTCTCAACAGGATGACTATTGATATATCCCTCATACGGGAAAGCCGCGATTTTCCGCTTCTCCTGGATGACATGGTCGGGCTGTGCCTTGAAACGATGGAGAAGCAGGAGGCTTTCATGTCTGAAATCCACGGAAAAAGGGGCATGCCCGAAATCCTGTCTCAGGCCCGGAAGGCCGTGGAGGTTGAGCTTGCCGGATCTTCCCTGCCATTTGATACGCTGGTTGAAGGATTTCTGACAGCCATGCGGGATTTGCCTGAACAGGTAATATTAAGGTTTTCCGCAAGGCCGGGATTTCCCTTAGGGACAGGGGATATCATGCGTTGCATGGAACCATTTATTAAAAAAGGTATGGAGGTGAGAGTTTATCATGTATAAATTAGCCCTTTTCGGTTATTCCGGCGGAGGAAAGACCGCGCTCTTCAGGAAGCTGACAGGAAAGAACGACGATGTGTACGATCCCATGAAACCTAACCTTGCAGTCGGCAGGTACAATGACGCCGCCCTTGAGAAGGTGGCGGCCGCTGCGGGAACAAAGAAGACCGTCTACCCCGAGTTCGGGATTTACGATTTCAAGGGGATGCCTTCTTCGGATGGTTTTCCCGATGATTACCTGAAAAATCTTTCGTCCATGGATGCAATAATCTGCACCGTGAATAATTACCAGGGGGATTCTGATCCGGTAAAGGATTGCAACTCGCTTCTCATGGAGCTGGTGCTCTACGATGCGGCACGGATAGAGAAGATGCTTGAAAGGGCGGAAAAACCTAACAGCGGCTTAAGCGAACGGCTTTTGAAGGTTCTCGGGGAAGGCCTGAAGCTGCTTGAGTCGGAGAAGCGACTTTCATCCCTTGACAGTGATAATCTCGGCCTTCTCAACGGGATGGAGTTTCTTACGGTGAAACCCCTCCTTTTCTTCGTCAACGGCAACTCTGTTCCTTGTGGCATTTCTCTTCCAGCCGTCCTCAGTGATGTCTCCGTACTTGATCCTGTTGATTTCTATCCTGCGATAATAAAGGCCATGTCCCTGGTAACCTTTTACACGGTCAAGGGGGATATCTCGCAGGGATGGCTTGTCCCCGGGAGCCTCAACGCCAGGGAGTCCGCCGGAAAGGTTCACAAGGATATAGAGAAGGGATTCATCCGGGTAGCGACGGTAAATTATAAAGATTTTCTCGGGGCTGGAGGCTGGCAGAAGGCCAAGGCATCCGGTTTGCTGAAGTTCCTCGGACCCAACTCGAGCATATCCGACATGGATGTTGTCGAATTCTACTTTCACTGAAAAAAGCCCTGCCCCTGGAATCCAGGGGCAGGGTTCTTTGATTCCCATCCCTTTAAAAGGACTTCTTGCCTCTTAGAGTGAATGATTCACGTAATTCTCGTTGAATCCCGAGCGGGGCGGCGCTATCTTATCGACCTGGTCCATTATCTCCTGGCTCAGTTTGATGTCAACGGCTTTAACGTTTTCCTTAAGGTGTTCCATGGTTCTGGGTCCGCATATCGGGCTTGTCACCACGGGCCTGTGCAGCAGCCATGCCAGGGCGAACTGGGACATCGTTACCCCGAGGTCTTTCACTATCGGCTCAAGCTTTTCAAGGATATCGAAATACCTTGCGGCATTTGCCCCTTCAAGGTCAACCATGCTCTTCTTCGCTCCCCTTGAATCCTTTGGAGGAGCTTCATTGCGGTGGTATTTGCCTGAAAGCCATCCAAATTCAAGAGGACTGAAGATAGTTACCCCTATGCCGTATTTCTTGCATACGGGAAGGACCTGCTGTTCGACAGCCCTGTTAAGGATATTGTATCTCAGCTGGTCGGAGCACAATTTCTCATAGCCTTCATATCGTGCCAGAAGCTGTGTTTCAACAAGCTTCCATGACTGGTAGCAGGATGAACCGAAGTAACGGATTTTACCCTGCTTTACGAGGTCTGTAAGGGTGCTGACAGTTTCTTCCGTGGGTGTCGGATTCTTTCCCAGGGTTGGCAGGACTTCATCGGGCCGGTGCATTACCAAAAGGTCTATGAAATCCGTCTTGAGTTTTTTCAGGGAAGCTTCCACGGATCTCAGAATGTAAACCCTGGAACTCCCCGAAGCGTTTTTGCCTCCGAACCGGTGGCCTCCGGCCCAGCACTTTGTGGCAAGGACAACATCTTCTCTCTTGCCTTCCAGCGCCTTGCCGACAACCTCTTCCGACTTTCCGTAGCAGTCAGCGGTATCAATGAAGTTTATTCCCATGTCAGTTATTGCTTCATTGATAATCTTTATATACTCTTTTTCATTCTCAAAATTGTTAAAGTTCATTGCCCCGAGACATATTCGGGAAACTTTTAGACCGGTACTTCCCAGATTTGTATATTCCATTTATTCTCCTTTGGGGAAAGTCTTGTATTGACGGTATAAAACTGCATTTACCGGCTTATGAGACAATCCCGTTTTTCCATTAAGGGCCTGTTACAAGCGTTTTTTTCATACCCTGGCAGAACTCTCTGCCTTACAGATAGTAGTTACTGTAATTCTTGTTGATTCCTGAACCTGGAGGCGCTATCTTGTCCACCTGGTCCATTATTTCCTGGCTAAGTTTCACTTCAACCGCTTTCACGTTGTCTCTCAGATGTTCGATAAGCCTGGGGCCGGCTATGACGCTTGTCACCAAAGGCCTGTGGAGCAGCCATGCCAGCGCAAACTGAGAAAGGGTTATTCCGAGGCTATTGACAATGGGTTCCAGTTTTTCCAGTATGTCAAAAATTCTCGGAGCATCAGGCGATTCGAAATCCACGAAGACTTTTCTAACCGCCCTTGAATCGGGAGGGGGCGCCTGGTTTCTCTTGTACTTGCCTGATAACCAGCCTCCGTCAAGAGGGCTGAAAACGTTCACGCCTATATTGTATTTCTTGCATACCGGAAGAATCTGCTGTTCCACGAACCTGTCCGTTATATTGTATTTCAGCTGGTCGCAGCATATTTTTTCAAATCCTTTGTATCTTGCCAGGAGCTGTGTTTCAACAAGCTTCCATGACTGGTAGCATGAGGAACCGATGTATCTTACTTTTCCCTGCCTTACCAGGTCGGTCAGCGCGTCCAGGGTTTCTTCCGTGGGAGCCGGGTTCTTGCCGAGGTCGGGGAGGACCTCGTCGGGCCTGTGCATGATGAAAAGGTCAAGGTAATCTGTCTGCAATCTTTTCAGACAGCCTTCCACCGACCTTAATATGTTTACCCTTGAACTCCCTGCGTTGTTTTTACCTCCCGTATTTGGACTCATCGCCCAGCATTTCGTGGCAAGAACCAGGTCTTCCCTTTTACCTTTCAGCGCCTTGCCCAGCAGTTCTTCCGACCTGCCCCTGGCATACCCGTTGGCAGTATCTATGAAGTTGATGCCCATTTCGAGCGCTTCCTCAACTATCCTGGTATCTTCCGCTGCCCTTTCCGGTTTCACTCCGAGGTTCATGGCTCCCAGACATATGCGGGAAACCTTGAGCCCTGTGCTTCCAAGTGAAGTGTATTTCATGTCCATTTTTTTTGCCTCCTCCCGTGCCGGCCGTGAATCAGGCTAAACCGGCTTGCGAAACGCCGTTTTTTCCGGCGCCGGATTACTCTTTCACAGGTAATGGTTCATGTAGTTGGGATTATTCCCGGAACGGGGAGGAGCTATCTTGTCTACCTTATCCATTATTTCCTGGCTCAGTTTCAGGTCGGCGGCTTTCACGTTGTCCCTCAGGTGGTCGATGAGCCTTGGACCGCATATTACGCTTGTGACCACGGGCCTGTGGAGCAGCCATGCAAGGGCGAACTGGGACATTGTCACGCCAAGATCCTTGACTATGGGCTCAAGCTGTTCCAGTATGTCAAAGAACCTGTCCGCGCCTGCGCTTTCAAGGTTTACCAGTCCTTTGCTTTCACCTCTCGAACCCTTGGGAGGCGGCTGGTTGCGATGGTACTTGCCGGAAAGCCAACCGAACTCGAGCGGGCTGAAGATATTAACGCCTATGCCGTATTTCTTGCAGACCGGCAGCACCTGCTGTTCCACGAACCTGTCAAGGATGTTATATTTCAGCTGGTCGCAACAAACCTTCTCGTACCCTTCGTACCTTGCCAAAAGCTGGGTTTCCACCAGTTTCCAGTCCTGGTAGCATGAAGTCCCTATGTATCTTACCTTTCCCTGCTTGACAAGGTCTGTAAGGGCGCTGATGGTTTCTTCTGTCGGGGCAGGATTTTTCCCCAAATCCGGCAGAACTTCGTCGGGACGGTGCATGATGAAAAGGTCAAGGTAGTCTGTCTGGAGCCTCTTCAGGCATCCTTCTACGGACCTGAGGATGTTTACCCTTGAACTTCCCCTGTTATTCTGTCCGCCGCCTGTGGGATTTCCCGCCCAGCATTTCGTGGCGACAACAAGGTCTTCGCGTTTGCCTTTCAGCGCTTTGCCGAGAATTTCTTCCGACCTTCCCCTTGCGTAGCCGTTTGCGGAGTCAAAAAAATTGATTCCCATTTCAATAGCTTCCTGGACTATTTTTATGTCTTCGGCCTGATTTTCAGGCTTCACTCCCAGGCTCATTGTGCCCAGGCATATACGTGAAACCTTCAGTCCCGTGCTTCCGAGATTCGTATACTCCATTGCCATTTTTTCCTCCTTGGAAAAAGATAGTTGAAATGCACTGTCTTTAAAATGAAAAACTTATCTACTTTATACCTCTTTTGAAAATAAGTCAAAAAATTATGTATCCAGGTAATGATTCAGATAATTCGGATTATTCCCGGAACGGGGCGGTGATATCTGGTCCACGCGGTCCATTGCCTCCCGGCTTACCTTCACGTCGACGGCCTTCACGTTATCCCTGAGCTGTTCCGCAAGCCGGACTCCGCATACGACGCTTGTCACAAGAGGCTTGTGCAGCAGCCATGCCAGCGCAAACCGGGACATGGTAATTCCCATGTCGGCTGCTACCGGTTCCAGTTTTTCAACGATACCGAAAAACCTGTCTGCCTCGTTCCCTTTGAGGTTAAGGCTCTCTACGGCTCCCCTTGAACCCGGCGGGGGCGTCTGGTTGCGTTTATACTTGCCCGAAAGCCAGCCGAATTCCTGCGGCCCGAAAACGGTAACCCCGATGTTGTAATTTTTGCATACGGGCAATACCTGCTGTTCAACGTGCCTGTCCAGGATATTATATTTCATCTGGTCGACGCACATCCGTTGGTAACCGGCGTACCTGCTCATAAGCTGCGTTTCGACAAGTTTCCATGACTGAAAACATGAAGACCCGATATATCTCACCTTACCCTTTCTTACTAGGTCGGTAAGGGCACTGAGAAATTCCTCCGTGGGTGCAGGATTTTTCGCCAGTTCGGGTCTTACTTCATCGGGTCGGTGCATAATCAGAAGGTCTATATAATCTGTTTTCAGTCTCCTGAGGGAACCTTCCACCGCCCTGATAATGTTTACCCTCGAACTTCCCCTGTTGTTCAATCCTCCGCCGGTGGGATTTCCCGCCCAGCATTTAGTGGCGACCACGAAGTCTTCTCTGATACCCCGGAGGGATTTCCCGAGAAATTCTTCGGACATGCCTTTTCCGTAGCCGTTTGCGGTATCAAAAAAGTTTATGCCCCCGTCAATGGCTTCCTTGATAATCTTTCCATCTTCTTCCTCGTTATCAGGGAACTGTCCGAGAGCTCCCAAGCATATTCGGGAGACTTTCAGTCCTGTATTTCCCAGGTTTGTGTATTGCATGGTTTTCTATGCCAGTTTTCAGAAATCAAAGATAATGATTTTCATAATAAGGATTATTTCCCGAACGGGGAGGAGATATCTTGTCTATCTCATCCATTATTTCCTGGCCCAGTTTTATGTCAACGGCTTTAACATTATCCTTCAAGTGTTCTATAAGCCTGGGTCCGGATAGGACGCTTGTCACCAGTGGTCTGTGTAGCAGCCATGCTATAGCCAGCTGGGAAAGTGTTATCCCGAGTTTTTCCGCTATGGGCTCAAGTTTTTCCAGCATATCGAAAATCTTCGGTGCTTCGGGAGAATCAAAATCCACAAAAATCTTTCTTACCGCCCTTGAATCCTTTGGAGGAGCGACGTTTCTCTTGTATTTGCCCGAGAGCCAGCCTCCGTCAAGGGGACTGAAAATGGTTACCCCGATGCCATATTTCTTGCATACGGGAAGTACCTGCTGTTCTACGAACCTGTCCAGGATGGTATACTTGAGCTGGTCGGCACACATCCTTTCGTACCTGTCGTATCTGCTCATGAGCTGTGTTTCGACAAGCTTCCATGGCTGGTAGCATGAGGATCCTATATATCTTACCTTGCCCTGCTTAACGAGGTTGGTCAGGGTTGAAAGGATATCCTCTGTCGCTGTGGGATTTTTTGCAAGCGCCGGCATCACTTCGTCGGGCCTGTGCATAGTCAGAAGGTCGACGTAATCGGTCTTGAGCCTCCTGAGAGAATTTTCCACGGCGCTTATTATATTGACCCTTGAACTTCCCCTGTTGTTTTTTCCTCCCACTCCCGGGTTGCCTCCCCAGCACTTTGTAGCAATAACATAATCTTCTCTTTTTCCGGCCAGCGCCTTGCCGAGAATTTCTTCGGACTTTCCTTTGACGTACCCTCCTGCGGTATCGAAGAAGTTAATGCCCATGTTAATGGCTTCGTTAATAATCTCTATATCCTTTGATTCTTCCTGGTAGGCCCCGAAATTCATTGCTCCAAGGCATATCCGCGAAACCTTCAGACCGGTTTCCCCAAGATTTGAATACTCCATAGCCATGTTTTTTTCCTCCGTTGTTAAAAAAACTCTTCAACTGTGGGTTTAAAGATAATAAACTTTACACCTATTTTCAAAATAAATCAACAGAATTTCATGAAACAATTCTGGTTCAAACTCTGAAATTCATGACCATCAAGATCTTGAAACCCAGTCTGCTCTTTTGCCGGGGTATATGATCGGATATCCTTGACTCCTGCGGATCATTTTTGTCTCCTTTACACCGGGGCTCTTTGAAGGAGTCTCCGCGAGACCTTTGAAAAACCGTCTTCCCTTTTTTTTAGGAGGATATCCTGTTTTCTGATATAATGTAAGGACTTTTAAAAGAGGGCAGTGCAGTCAAATGTCTTTCTATGTTTCGTTTCTGCCACATCCCGGGGGCACCTATGTTTTCCTATAATTATTTCCTGGCCAGGAAGTTTGCAGGAAGAAGGAAATCTGACAATTTTCTCTGGTTTATAAGTGTTTTTTCCATGGCCGGGGTTGCCATAGGGGTGGTGGCCCTCATGCTTGTCATAGGGGTCATGAACGGATTTTCCAAGGAGCTGAAGCGCAAGATAATAGGAGCGCATCCAACCATCACGATCGAGGGCAGGCCTTTAATCGGTGGTTACGAGGAAATAATCAACAGGATCAGGAAGGATATTCCCGAGGTGGAAGGGATAGCTCCTTATATTTCAACCCAGGTCATATACAAGTCGGACAGGTATCTCATAGGAGGCGTTCTCCGGGGAGTAGATCCCCTGCGGGAGGAGTCTGTTACAAACCTGGGCAGGTTCGTCATAAAGGGTGATTACCAGGGATTGGATAAAGGCATCCTGCTCGGAAGCGAGCTTGCAGGTGAGCTGGAGGTGGGTGTCGGTGATTCCATCTCCGTAATTGCCGGCCTTTCTCCTGCAGTTTTTTCAACCAGGGTTGCCGGAATAGTTGAATACGGCGTCTATGCGTTTGATTCTTCCATGGGCTTTGCTTCCCTTGAGAATACCAGGACATTTCTCAGGACGGGGGATGTTGTGCACGGAATAGGCATCAGGACAGAAAATATATACGAATCCGAAAAGATTGCAGAAAGCATCAGGAGATCTCTCGGCTACAGGCACAACGTTACAACCTGGATCCAGAAGAATAAGATACTCTTTGCCGCCCTTGCCCTTGAAAAAAAAGCCATGTCGGTGATACTTGCGCTTATCGTCCTGGTTGCGTCTTTCAACATATCTGCAACCCTTATGATAACAGTCTACAGGAAGGTCAAGGAGATAGGGATACTCCGGGCCCTCGGGGTCTCGTCCCGGGAGGTCGGACGGATCTTCCTTTACCAGGGGCTCCTCATCGGCATCAAGGGACTTGTTGCCGGGCTTGTCACCGGAGGCATCCTGGCCATGCTCCTGAGGAAATACCAGTTCGTGAAACTGCCGGAATTTGTTTACGACCTCTCCCGGCTTCCCGTCGACATTTCTCTTATGGACATTTCATGGATATCCGGGATGGTGATACTCATAGTTTGCATCGCGAGCCTCTACCCGGCCCGCAGGGCTGCACGTTTGAATCCTAACCAGGCTATAAGGAATGAATAAACTTCTTGTATCAGACGTTACCAGGGAATACCCGGGAGGAGTTTTTGCCCTCAGCGGAGTCAGTTTTGAAGTTGTGAAGGGAGATATAGCTGTAGTGGTGGGCCCTTCCGGCTCGGGGAAAACGACCCTCCTCAACATACTGGGACTGCTCGACAGGCCGACCCGCGGAAGCGTTTTCATGGACGGCCTTGACCTGACTCATCTGGGTGAAAAAGAGGCTGCGAGGATCATGAACGCATCGTTCGGCTTTATATTCCAGTTCTTCTACCTGATACCCGAGCTGACGGTGATTGAAAACGTCATGCTTCCCCTGTGGATAAGAGACAAAACATCCCTGAAGCTTAAAAATTACCGGGCCCAGGCGGAATGTCTGCTCGATGAGTTCGGGATGTCCGGCAGAAGGGATTTTTATCCTTCCCAGCTTTCAGGAGGGGAACTTCAGAGGGTTGCAATATGCAGGAGCCTTGTCTGCGAACCTGACGTTATTTTTGCCGACGAGCCGACCGGGAGCATAGACAGGAAGTCCACCGAGATGTTTTTTGAGCTGGTCAGGAAACTTAACAGGGAAAAGGGGGTTACCTTTGTCATAGGTACCCACAACGAAAAATTCCTCGATTTCGCCACCGAGGTAATATCCCTTAACAAGGGGGAACTTGCGGATATATCCAGGAGGGGCTGAACTCATTGGCCGGTTTTCTGACCCTGCTTTAACAGTCCCATGGGCAGGATAAAATGAACGGGGGATCAAAATGGAAAAGAGGGCATGGATAGACGTTGATTTTCCATCAATTTGCGACAACATAGACAAGATGAAGAAGACCACCGGCAGGAAATTCCTGGCCTGTGTTAAGGCTGACTGTTACGGGATGGGGATGAGCAGTATCGCCAGGGGAATAGAGAAAAAAGCAGACTTCTTTGGCGTTGCAGAAACGTCCGAAGCGATCTCTCTCAGGGAAGGAGGAATCAGGAAGCCCGTGCTGGTAATGGGGAGCATGCTGCCCGGGGATGCCGATATTCTGGCTGTGAACAACATAAGGATAACCCTGTGCAACAGGGAAATGCTGAAGAAGATCGCCTCTGTCGCCGCAAAAAGAAACATAAGGGTCAACGTTCACATAAAGATTGATACCGGCCTTGGCAGGATAGGCGTCATGCCAGGCGAAGCTGTCGATTTCATAGAGGAGGCGTCAAAGGTAAAAGGGATCAGGATAGAGGGAATATTCACCCATCTTGCAACGGCTGACTGGGATGATGACGGGTATGCGAGGGGTCAGCTCGGATCCTTCATGAATATCCTCAGGAAGGTTGAATCCATGAAGATACCAATCAGGCACATTGCCAATTCCGCCGCTCTCATTAAGTTTCCGGAAACCTACAGGGATTTCGACATGGTAAGGATAGGTCTTCTCTTCCTCGGGGTTTATCCGGACAGGAAACTTCATGCCGGCCTTCCCCTGAAGCCTGCCCTTTCGGGTCACTGCAGGGTTCTTTACCTCAAGGATGTTCCAAGGGGAACCGGCCTGAGCTACGGTATTACCTACAGGACAAGGAAGGATATTACAAAGGTTGCGACAGTGGGCATAGGTTACGGTGACGGGTACAAGAGGTTCCTCTCCAACAGGTATTGGATGGAATACAAAGGAAAGAAGCTACGGATACTCGGCAACGTATGCATGGACCAGACCCTTGTCGATGCTACGGGAACCGGCCTGAAAACAGGAGAAACTCTCAGGATTTTCGGGGACAGGTTTGAAATCGAGGAGATGGCAGTCAGGGGAAATACCGTTCCGCAGGAGATTCTTTGCGGTTTCGGAAGCAGGCGCATGGAGAAAATATACAAAAAATGAAAATGGTAAAAAAAGAGTTTGAAGAATACAGGAGGAAGATCGAGGAAAGGCTTGAAATTCTGCTGCCTCCGGCCGGCATGGAACCCAGGGTCCTTCACAGGGCCATGAGGTACAGCGTCTTATCCGGGGGCAAGAGGCTCAGGCCCGTAATAGTTCTTGCTTCAGGGGACATCGCGGGGGTTGACCACGAAAAGCTTATGCCCGCAGCCTGCGGGCTGGAGATCCTTCATAATTTTTCTCTCGTGCACGACGACCTGCCTGCAATGGATAACGACGATTACAGGCGGGGTAAACTCACCTGTCACAAGAAGTTCGGAGAGGATGTTGCAATCCTTGCAGGGGATGCTCTCCTGACGCTTGCCTTCGAAGCCATATCCGAAACGGGCCTTGTTTCCCTTGTAAAGGCGGTTGCCAGGGCAACGGGATCCCTTGGCATGGCGGGAGGACAGGTTCTTGACATGAAATTCAAGGACAGGAAGGTTCCCGGGCATATGAAAAAGAAGATAGACGTCTTGAAGACGGGATGCCTCTTCAAGGTATGTTTTGAAGCTCCTCTCCATTTCAGGAAGGTTTCAGAGAAAGATTCCCGGACGATATCGAGGCTTGCAGACAACTTCGGCCAGGCTTTCCAGGTAAGGGACGACATCGAGGACAACGAGGGAGACGCCTCTTCCATGAAGAAGAAGCTCGAAATCCTTTACGGGGAGATGAAAAGGGACATCTGCTCCTTCGGGGAAAGGGGAAAGCTTCTCGGGTACATAAACGAAAGGCTGTTTAACGTTACCGCGGCCGGTCTGAAAAACCATTGACATTTTACGTTTTTTATGTATAATGTAAGACTGTAGTTTTTATGATTAAAGTGGTTTAAAACGGGCTTTTTAAGGTCTGCAGGCAAAAAGAGGGAGGTGTGCATGCCGCTTCTTAAAGTAACCGGCTTATCCAAGGTTTTTCAACTCGGCAGGAATAAAACCGTTACCGCCCTGAATAATGTTAATTTTGAAGTTGAAGATGGCGAGATTTTCGGCATACTGGGTCCCAACGGATCAGGCAAAACAACCTGCCTCAAGCTCCTGCTTGGCATTCTTTTTCCCACGGAAGGCAGCATAAGCATCATGGGTAAGAACCAGTTTGACGTGGAGGCAAAGTCCAGGATAGGTTTCCTGCCTGAAAATCCTTACTACTACGAGTATCTTTGCGGTACGGAAGTCCTTAATTTTTACGGGCGCCTGTTCGGGATGCCCAAAGGCCTGATAAAAGAGAGGACAGAGTATCTTCTGAAACTGGTGAACCTGCAGGATGCGGGCAAGCTTGCCCTGAGGCATTATTCAAAGGGGATGCTTGAAAGGATTGGACTCGCTTCCAGCCTCATAAACGATCCCAAGATACTTATTCTCGACGAGCCGACTACAGGCCTTGATCCTATAGGGTGCAAGGAGACAAGGGATCTTCTTGTCAGGCTCAAGGAAATGGGCAAGACAATACTTCTTTCGAGCCATTTTCTTTCAGAGGTTGAAAGGGTTTGCAGCCGGATAGCCATATTTCACAGGGGAAACCTGCTGACTACCGGATCGCTTTCTTCCCTGCTTAACCAGTATGGCGCTGATAACCTGGAAGACCTTTTTGTCAAGAGTATTGAGAAGTACGATGTAGAGCTGGAAAGCGGAAAGCCGGTGGCAGCCACGGATTGAAGGAGCAGCCGGGGCAATCCATACATGTGCAATATTTCCCTTCCCGCCTGCTGCCGTGTGAGGGGGGGGCTTGAAGAATAAGCATAAAGGAGACAAAATGGGTAAAATGTGGGTTATTGCAACCAATACGTTCAGGGAAGCCCTTAGGAAAAAGACTCTTTACATCCTTCTGGTGGTCGCCCTCGTGGCTATAGGAACCTCGAGGTTCTTCTCCTTCCTTGCCGCCCAGGACGAACTCAAGATGATAAAAGACGTAAGTTTTGCCACGATCGAGTTTTTCGGGGCAATACTGGCCATATTTACTGCCATGGGAGGGGTATCCGGAGAAATAGAGAAGAAGACCATTTACACGCTTCTCGCAAAGCCCATCACGAGAAAGAATTTCATCATAGGCAAGTTCCTGGGCCAGTCCATGGTCATACTTCTCAACGCGATACTTATAAGCCTCTTCTTCATCGGGCTTCTTATCTCCAAGAAAGCCGTTCCTGACATGGAGATATACAAGAGCCTCCTGCTCATATACATAGAGCTTCTTATGATCGGGGCCATATCCCTTGCCGTGGCGACATTCGCCACAGATGCTTTCAACATAATTCTTTCTTTCTTCCTCTTCATAACCGGAAACCTCTCGGTCTACTTCAAGCAGGTCATAGAAAGGACCGAAAATATAATTTTCAAGGGACTGGGGTACATGTTGTACAACATCATTCCAAATTACGAAAATTTTAACATAAGGGACCAGGTTGTGGTTGGAGTGAACGTCAGCTGGCAGTATGTGGGCCAAACAATCCTTTACGGGGTAATGTACATAGTGATAGCGGTCCTTGTAGGCATATACTTTTTTCAAAAGAGGGAAGTATGAAAAACAAGAACTGGGTCAACCTTTTTATTGCAGTGCTTTTGTATATTCCCGTCGGCTTCCTGCAGGTTCACATTGATTACAGGAGAAAGCTTGAAGACCTTGAGGCGAGATTGATGCTCATGCCGGGGCAGGTTGCCGGCAGTCTCGTCCTGAGCGGCTTCAGGGGTGTCGCTGCCGACCTGTTATGGCTGAACATAGAGGAACTCTGGCACCAGGGCCACACGTACAAGCTGCTTCCCATGTTTGAATCCGTCGCATGGCTTCAGCCGCGCTATATAACGGTCTGGGCCGTTGGCGGATGGCATATGGCTTACAACATATACGCTTCCACCCAGGACCAGAAGGAAAAGAAATACTGGTATGAACAGGGAGCGGCTTTCCTTAAGAAGGGTATCGCGTATAACCCCGAGCAGTATGATCTCTATTTTGAACTTGGCTGGACTTATTACAATAAGGGCGAGGATTTCGCCAACGCTGTAAAATATCTCGAGAAAGCCGTAAAGTTCCCATGCCCGGACTATGTCAAGAGCCTTCTTGCTCATGCGTACGAGAATAACGACCAGGTGGATAAGGCTGTTGAACAGTGGACCAGGGTTCTCAATACCGGCTTTGAATCGGTGGCTAAAAGGGCGTTGAAGGTTATCAGGGAAGAAGGGGCTTTCACTCCGACCAGGCGCAGAAGGCTCGGGATGGGAATGGAAGATTAGATCCAGGCTATGCCTGGCCCCACCAAAAAATGAAAAGAGTATTCGTTCTTTCGGCCCCGTCCGGTACTGGCAAGACCACCATGGCCGCCCGCTTGAAGCAGGAAGTGCCCGGACTCTTCATCCCTGTAACTTATACAACAAAAAATCCCCGCCCGGAGGAAGTAGAGGGAAGGGATTACCATTTTGTCAGCAGGGAGAAATTCCTTGAGATGATCCGGTTGGGTGAGTTCCTGGAATGGGCGGAAGTCTACGGGAATTGTTACGGTACGCCCCGTAAAGAGGTGGAAGAACAATTGAAGCTTGGCAGGAAGGTCCTTCTTACCATAGACACCCAGGGCGGCCTTTCCGTGAGGAGAATTTTTCCTCAGGCTTTTCTTGTGGGTCTCCTGCCTCCGTCACTCGCAGAACAGGAAGGACGCATAAGGAAAAGAAGCGGCCTTTCCGAAAAAGAAATCAGGCAGAGGATCGAGGCTGCGAGAATCGAAAGAAGGGTTCTGAAAGAAGAATACGATATCAGGCTGGTAAACAGGAATCTTGAAACTACCCTGGAAAAGATAAAAAAGATTATAACAGGGAAGTAAAGGAGAGACATGGAGAAGGTAAAGGTAGGTTTCATAGGAGCCGGAGGTCTTGCCACATCCAAGCATTATCCTTCCATAAGGGACATGGAAGACGCAGATATTGTAGGTTTGTCAGACCTGGTAAAGGAAAGAAGAGACCAGGCGGCCGAGAAATTCAACGTGGAGAATACCTTCTCCGATTACAAGGAGATGATCGAAAAGACGGCCCCTGAGGCTGTCTATATAGTCATGCCCCCGCACATCCTTTACGACATAGCGGCTCACTGCCTGAAGCTCGGCCTGCACGTTTTCATAGAAAAGCCCCCGGGTGTTACAAAGGGGCAGACCCTGCAGATGGCAAAGCTTGCAGAGAAAAGCGGTTCTTTGACCATGACGGGTTTCCAGCGGAGGTTTTCCCCTCTCCTGGTCGAGGCGAAGAAAAAGGTTGACCAGCGCGGAGGGGTAACCCAGTGCCAGGCCAATTTCTTCAAGTACAGCCCCGGTGCAGGTTCTTATTACCAGGGCGCCATAGATATCCTTACCTGTGATGCCATACATGCGGTCGACATCCTGAGATGGATGGGCGGGGATGTCAAGAAGGTCGTAAGTATTGTCAGCAAGCTTTTCTGCGATGATCCCAACAGGTTCTGCGCCCTTATGGAATTTGAAAGCGGTGCAGCCGGATACCTTTCCACCAACTGGATCTCTGGCAAAAGGATATACGGCGTGGAGATGCACGGGAAAGGCATCATTGCCTTTGCCGACCCGGAGGCGGATGCGAAGATCTACACAGAAGGGAATAAGGAAGCCGAAGTTATCCTTGCCGAAAGCATGACCGGTGAGAAAGACCCGGATTCCTACAAGAATACGGGATTCTTCCATGAAGACAGGCATTTCATAGACTGCATCAGGTCAAAGACGCTTCCCCAGACCAATTTTGCCGAGGCTTACAAGACCATGGACCTGGTTGACAGGATATACCATAACCAGATCTAACCCTTGCGTCCCCGGCGGGATTTGCCAAGGAAAGATGCTATCTCCACGGGCGGGGGGCCGAACCTGTCTTGAAGTTCTTCGTAAAGGAGTTCCGCTTCATCCCGGGTGCGGGCAGAAGCCATTTTCCTGTAAATGTAAAACCTCAGGGCCGGGTCTTTCACGTATTCTTCAGGAATGGCGGGAGGGGATGCCGGCACGGGTTCTTCGGAAGGCGTTGCCTGCCGTTCTCCCGATATCTCCTGCCAGAACTGGCAGTAAAGGTTAAATCCCACCTGGTCTATGAATCCGTGCTGTTCTCTTCCCAGGATGTTGCCGGCTCCCCTTATTTCAAGATCTTTAAGGGCGATCCTGTAACCGCTTCCCGGCTTGTTTAGTTCCTGGAGGGCCTGGAGCCTTTCATTTGCCGTTTTTGTCATGTACACGTGGCCGGGGATCAGGAAGTAAGCGTATGCCCGCCACTTGTACCGTCCCACCCTGCCGCGGAGCTGGTAGAGGTCGGCAAGGCCGTACCTGTGGGCGTTGTCCACTATCAGGGTATTGGCCCTGGGTATATCTATGCCGTTTTCGACTATCGTGGTAGCAACCAGTATATCTGTCTCCCCCGCAGAAAACCTTTTCATTATGGCGGACAGAGTTTCGGGATTCATCCTTCCGTGGGCAATCTCTATCCTTGCGAAGGGGACCATCCGCCTGAGCCTGTCCCGGACCTTCTCTATGTCGTAAATGAAGTTGTGCAGGTAGAATACCTGCCCCTTCCTCTCCAATTCCCTCAAAATGGCCTCTTTCACCATCTGGTCGTTGTGCCTTCCCACGTAAGTAACAACCGAGATCCTGCCCTGTGGGGGAGTGGAGATGATGCTTATATCCTTCATTCCCGAAAGGGTCATGTACAGAGTCCTTGGTATGGGGGTGGCTGTCAGGGTCAGAACGTCTATCCCCTTGAAGAGGATCTTGATCTTCTCCTTGTGGACTACCCCGAAACGCTGTTCTTCGTCTACGATCAGCAGCCCCAGGTTTTTGAACCTGATATCTTTCTGGAGAAGCCTGTGGGTTCCTATGACGATATCAACCGAACCTCGTTCCATCTCCCCGATGATTCTTGACTGCTGACTGCTCTCCACGAGCCTCGAAAGCATCTCCACCTTTACGGGAAAATCGGCAAACCTCTCCCTGAAAGTCAGAAAATGCTGCAGGGCAAGCACGGTCGTGGGAACCAGAACAGCTACCTGTTTTCCGCTTAGTACCGCTTTGAAGCATGCCCTGAGGGCGATTTCTGTCTTTCCGTATCCGGCATCCCCGCAGACTATCCTGTCCATGATCCTGGGGGAAACCATGTCTTTTTTAACCTCGTCGATGGCTTTTGACTGGTCAAGGGTTTCCGTATATATGAAACTCGAATCGAATTGTTCCTGGAGTTCGTCGTCCCGGAGGAAGGGAAAGCTTTTTTCCTGCTTTCTTGCCGTGTAAAGCTTGTAGAGGTCCGATGCCAGGTCCCTTATGCTATCCTTGACCTTTTCCCGGATATTCAGCCAGCTCTTGCTGTTCAGCCTGGAGATCCTGGGCTCTTTGTCGCCGATGTACTTGTGGACCAGGGAGATATGCCTTACCGGCACGTAAAGCTGATCTCCTCCTTCATACCTGATTATTATAAACTCCTCTTCCGATCCGTTAACCTTCAGTTTCTTCATCCCGTCGAAAATACCTATTCCTTCGTTGTAATGGACGACGTAATCTCCCTGCCTTATTTCTGTATAACTTCCCAGGGGGATATAGTCGGGATTTCTTCTGCGGGCAACATGCCTGCCCCTGTATCTTGAGAATAACTCGTCGTTGCTTAAGACTGTAATTCCGGCTTCAGGAAAGGAGAAACCGGAAGAAATCACCCCTTCCATAAATTCTATTCCCGAGATCCCGACCTTTTTTTCTACAAGGACTTCCCTTATCCTTGTCTCCTGTCCCCTGTTATCCGAGAAGATGAAGATCTTTTCCCCTGGATTCCTGTTCCATGCGAAAAAAGGGTTGATCCTGAACCTTTCGCCTGTGGAAAAAATGTTGAAATGCCAGGTTTTCCTTTCCGACGCCAGTTCAGTTATCTTTTTTTGTACCACCGAAGACCTGGCGACCAGGTCTCCGAGCCATCCTTCTTCCATCTTTTCCATTCCTGCAGTCTTTCTCGCCGAAAGGGAAGATGAAGCTTTTTCAGGCTCAACGAAAAAGGAGATCGCTCTCCTGAGCCCATCAAGCAGAAAGTCCTTTTCTTCACCGGCAAAGGATTCGTTTACAGGCAGTATCCTTATCTCCTTTCTCTTTTCAAATGAAAGCTGGCTGGCGGCCTCGAAATTCCTGATTGAATTTATCCTGTTGCCCGAGAACTCGATCCTTGCCGGGAAATCGGCATCCAGGGGATAGATGTCTATGATTCCGCCTCTTCTGGCGAAGGATCCGGGTTCCTCCACAACGGGAGATTCCTCGAAACCGGAATCTATCAGGCGCCTTATGAGGGAGTCCCTCCTTAATTCCCCGCCTGTCCGAATGCTGATAATTCTTTCTACGAAGCTTTTGAGCGGGGGGATCCTTTTTGCGAGGGCCGCCGGATGGGAGACGAGCAGGTAAGGTACGGTTTTTTCGCCGAGCGCCGATATGGTTTTTACTCTCTCGAACATAACCTCTGAGATAATGTTCTCGTTCTCGCTGAATAATTCCGGGCCGGGCAGGAATAATGACTTTTCTTCAGGCAGGAAATTACTGATGTCGGCGAAAAACCTTTCCGCTGATTCCTCTTCGGGCAGGATGGCGACAACCGGCATGCCTGTCGATTCAAAAAGGCCCGCAATAAGGTATGGAACGAAACTTCCTTCCACTCCGCTTATGAAGGAACGGGCGCTTCCTGCCGTGAAATCGGCCAGCCTGGCGAACTCCGCGGATTTTGAGAGAAATTTTAGAATTTTCATGCTGAAACCCTATTGATCAGCCATTGTAAAGGATATAAACAGGTCCTGTTATCCCTCCGTTCTCTTCGTGGCCGAGAGGTCCGCTGTATACACGCCTGAGGATATTACCCAGGCTGTTTGTCACCCTTATCTCGATTCTGTTGCGCCCTTTTTTGAGCATCCTGCTGATGTCGAAAACGTAAGGTTTCCACGCCCTTATTCCTGCACTCCTGCCGTTAATCCGCACCTCTGCCGTCGAGAATGCCGATTCCACGACAAGCCTCGGCCTGTCAGGAATCTCCGGCAGGTCCAAATCCCTTGAATATATGCCGGTTCCAGCGAAATGCGGGTACCCGGAACCATTCCATCCCCGGTTATCCATAACTCTGCCTGGAGGCTCGAGCATGAATCCGCCGGTAACTTTCCTTACCGCGAAATCTCCTCCTATGACAGCCGGTTCTATGTAATCTTTCTGGCTGAATCCCGGCAGATCCTCTTTCCATGACCTCCACCGGGAGCTTTTGACGAGAAAATCGAATCTGTTTTCCCCTTTTCTGCACAGCCTCCGGATGTTGAAAACAACGTTCTCCCTGTCCCAGAGGGCCGATCCCGAAGGCCGTCCCGCATCTAAACCGTTTATGAAAAGCCTGGTCCAATCACCTGAATCGGCGATGAAAGAGAGCTTTTCCGGTTCGTATGAAAGGCAGAATGTCCCGCTGACCCAGTAAAAAGGGGATTCTTCCATGGTAAATCCGGAAGGAAGTTTTCCATGGAAAGCCTTTTCCCAGTTCCCGTTTATGGGAAGCGTGTACCACTTTTCTTTCTCCCCTTTTCCCAGGGGATCCTTCCTGGCATGAAGCTCCGGAAGAAAAAGGTTGTCTTCCCTGGTCCTGAATTCCCACTTTTCACCGAGGGGTATCCTTGAGCCGTATAAATCCGACGCGGGAGGAAGTCCGCATGCCGAAGAAGGATGGCCATGGTGTCTGCCGGAAAACCTTATCGCAAGGGATTGTCCTTCCCTGAGTCCTATCCTGGTTCGCACAGACTCTCCTTTCTTTTCTGTTTCAGTCCTGTAGAGCCTGCCGTCTTCCACATCCAGGATCTCAGCGCATTCGGCGGAAAAGTGTTTCAAGTCCACTTTCCTGTCACTGCCTGTATGGTTTGCCAGGAAGATAACGTATTCCCCGTCACTGGCCCTGCCGGTTGCCCATATGCCTTCTGCCTCTTTTCCGTTCTCAATTTCCCAATTTTTGTTCAACGACGGGGTTATGAAGGCCATCAATTTTTTCCCTGTTCCCTTCCCGTCCTTTTCTACCGGAATAAAAACCTCGTTTTTCCCTGAGGAGAAGGGGATGATCCTGCCTTCCGAATAAGAAAAGGATGGCAGGCAACCGAGCCACACAACCTTTCCGCCGTTATCTGCGAATTTGCCGAGCATCTTCCTGCTTTGCCCGTCTACGGCGAAGCATCCCGGCACCACTACCGTTGAGAACCTCCTCTTGCCGCATTCCAGCCAGGAACCGGAGACACTGGACTGGTTCAGAACGTCTTCAAAGAGCATTTCGAAATCAACCCAGTTTGCAAAAAGGGTATTCATGGAGGTTTTAAGCATATCCAGCATGAAACGGGACCGGGTTGTTTCGTTCCATGTTTCTGCCCCTGCGCCCACCCTGCAGGTTCCCGAGGCATGGGCCGAAGTGGAGCTGTAAAGTACGGCAACCTCAGCGTCGAGAGGGGCAAAGGATGCCAGCATGGAAACCCTGCGGCAATAATCGGCATAGATCCCATAATGTTTCCACCACGGCTGAGTAAAATGCTTGCCTGAGAGCGCTCTCTTGCGGAAATCAGAAATCGTGTATATGAGCCCGTTGTCGTTTATCATGCTTATACCCATCGAGGCTAGCCAGTCGTTATCTTTCTTCTGTTGCCCCAGTGAGCAGTTCCAGTCCCTCACGCCGAAAACTTCGCACATGCTTCTCCCTGCCCCCGAGTAAAGCGCCGTGGAAGAAATCTTTTTTGCGGTCAGCATGAGAAGCGGATAATCATAGGGTTCCTTGCCTATGAAGGTTTCAAGGGGGGTGCCGGGCATGCATCCCGAGAGCATGTCCATTCCGGGCACCTGTATCCATTTTATGAATTCGTGGATATCCCCGTTAACCTTTCCTGAAAGTGAGACGGTCTCTTCGGCCATACAGTGGCCAGTGGCCAAAACCCCGTTTTCCGCGCACCATTCTCCCACTTTCCTTGCAAAGTTTGAAGAAAAGAGGTCGGTCAGGAGTCTCATGTAATCTATCCTCGTCTTTACCGTTTCAGGCTGGCCGTCTTCGGCAATAAGGAGTCCGAGGTTATCCTCCAGCGAGTACCCGTACCTCTTCCGGAATTCCGGGAAAAGCTTTCCTGTCCAGGCGAAACTGGCATTTTTATTCCTGTTGGCGTAAGGCTCGTCGAAGAAGAAACCTCTCAGGGTTTTCCCGAAGTATCCGGAGAACCTCTCCAGGTACTCCCGGTGTATGTATGACATCCATTTTCCGACCGTTTCCCCGTCAAGAAGGTCCCCGTATCCGCGCTGCTTCCAGGAATCCGCCGTTCCGACGCTCGAAAGCAGAATAGTGTCGAGGGTTTTTTTTACGAGCATGACAAAAGTTCCCTCCGTTCCTGACAAGTTTGTCCAGAATCTCGTTCCGGGGTTTTTCCACCAATCTGAACTTTCTGCCGGGACATCGAGGATCTTTCCGTTTTTTCCCCTGAATCCCGAGTAGAGTATCTCCGCCCCGCTTGAAAAAAGGGCCTCGATGTTTATCTTCCCCCCGGCTGGAACCTGCTGTTCGACGATCTCCATGGAAGAAGACAGGGTTTCCGGATGTTCCCTGAGGAGATACCCGGCCGCCGTCCCGCTGGGCCAGTTGAGATCGTCGTATATCCAGGCTTTCATTCCCTTTTCCCTGCATTTCTCAAGGACAAACCGGACGCAGTCCCAGTAACTCTTCCTCAGGAAGGAAGGATATTCCAGTCCGTAGAGGGCCATGATGAAAAATTCGTTTATTCCCTGTTTCTTCATTTCCGAGAGTTGTCTTGCCATCTCACGGCGGGTCATCCTTCCGGTCCAGCACCACCATGGAACGGGACCGAATTCTCCTGTCAGTTCTGTGAACATCTCCGCGTAGCTCTTCTTTTCGTTTTCCATGTCATTTCCTTCAGGATTTTTTGGGGGGTGAACCTCCGTTGGGCAGCCTTCCGTCAGCATTTAATAAGGATAAGGCGTGCCTTGTAAAATTTGAAAACATTGTATAACGTCTGTCGTCTTCCAGTCAACTTGGATATTGCATTAAGAAGGGCCGGAAGGTACAATATACTTTGAATGTATGAGCATTTTACAAGGGAGGACTCAGTATGGAAATTAAACTCAAAACCTTTTTGCTCCTTGGCGGACTGACAGTGCTTCTCGTATGGGGAGGAAGCTTTTTCGGCGAGGGAGGCATGGTTACAGCTTTTATTATAGCCCTTGCCATGAACGGGATTTCATACTTTTTCTCGGACAGGCTTGTGCTCGCCATGTACAGGGCGAAGCCCATATCTTACAATGATGCCCCCCTGATATATAACATCATGGGAGAACTGACACAGAAGGCCGGTATGCCTATGCCGAAGCTTTACCTTATACAGTCTGCCACTCCCAACGCATTTGCCACGGGAAGGGATCCCGCACACTCTGCCGTAGCGGTTACGACAGGGATAATGGAACTCCTGTCGGAAAACGAGATCAAGGGAGTCCTTGCCCATGAACTGTCCCACATAAAGGACAGGGATATACTTCTCGCCACCATTGCCGCCACTATCGCCGGAGCGATAACATTTTTGGCGAGAATGGCACAGTGGGCCGCCATGTTCGGAGGCGGGGGCAATAACCGGAAGAATAACGGTAACATGCTTGGACTGGCGGGAATGCTTCTTTTTGCCGTCCTTGCTCCCATAGCGGCAATGATAGTACAGCTTGCCATATCCCGGTCCCGGGAATACCTTGCAGATTCGGAAGGCGGAAGACTTGCGGGAAATCCACTTTATCTCTCTTCCGCCCTGAAAAAACTTTCGGCAGGGGTTAAAGTCCGGCCAATGAATAACGCCAATCCTTCAACTGCCCATCTCTTTATCGTGGCTCCTTTTTCGGGCAAGTCTGTCATGAACCTCTTTTCGACTCATCCGCCCATGGAGGAGAGGATAAGGAGGCTTGAAAGCCTCGTTTCCTGAGACATAAATGGATAACAGGACTCTTAAAAAACTTCTTGGAGAATACCGGAAAGGAAATCTGAGCGAGAAAAAACTTCTCGGGAAGCTTAAAATTCTTCCTTACATAGATATGGATTTTGCCAAGATCGATACCCACCGTTGTATTAAATTCGGCTTTCCGGAGGTAATATATGCGCCCGGCAAGACGGTTGAACAGATAGCCGATATCATGGATTCTCTCTCCAGCCGGCATGAAAACCTCATGGTTACGAGGGTAACCTCAGAGCAGGCGGAAAAGCTCAGGGAAAAGATTCCCGGGATTATTTACCATCAGGCCGCGCGAATAGTAACAACCAGGAAATCAAAGCCTTCGAGAAGCCGTAAGTACGTTTCTGTCGTTTCCGCTGGGACCGCCGACATCCCCGTCGCGGAGGAAGCTTCCGTGACGCTGGAGATGCTGGGAGACAGGGTGAAAAGGGTATACGACGTAGGAGTGGCCGGGCTCCACAGGCTTCTTGACAAGACAGAAGTCCTCTCCGAAGCGGCATGTCTCATTGCCGTTGCGGGGATGGAAGGCGCTCTTCCGAGCGTTGTGGGCGGCATAGTCTGCAGGCCGGTGATAGCGGTTCCAACGTCGGTCGGATATGGTGCAAACCTTGCCGGGATAGCCCCCCTTCTGACCATGCTTAACAGCTGTTCACCCAACGTCTCTGTTGTCAACATAGACAACGGATTCGGCGCCGCCTTTTTTGCACACCTTGTGCTGGGTAAATAAAGCCCAAAACCTCTGCCTGAAAAAATTTCATGCCAGGTATTTCTAAAATTTCAGTTGAGAATTATTAGTATCCCTTATTCTTTTGCCTCCAGCGTGCCTGAAGAGAATGCCGATACTCCCCTGGTGTTGCCTTCAAAAAGGAATATTGCTCTCGTATTGGCGTCTGTTTCAGGCGCTTTCCTGCCGGGAACGAAATTATCGCTGTACCTGACAATGTCGGAAATCCTTAGGTTGTCCATCGTTCCGTCGAAAGGACCCAGTATAATATATTCTTCGCTTTCTGAAAGAGAAAGTTTCTGCTGTTTTGTCGGCTGATTCAGGCCGTACATGGCCCCTTTGTAAGGCATCTTATGCCCGTTCAGGAAGATGCCAAAGCTGTTTTCCTTCAAATCCCACGTGTATGCAAGGTGCATCCATTGGCCGCGGACAGGGAAATATTCCGACTGGAAACCCAGGAAGGAAGGGCCTTTATCCGTAATCAACCGGGATTGAATGAAACTGTAAGGACCGGGCGTACCCCTTCTCCAGTATGCATGCTGAAGGCTTATATGCGGGCCCTGCACAAAAATAAAACTCTTATCCTGAAAAGAGACCAGAGGCATATCCAGTATGGATCTGCCGGGTTTGAACCAGAATTCAACGGTGCCTTTCTCCCGGGGGAATCGTGAATATCCGCCCGCTTCAACCTTTTCTCCCCTGTGAAACCTGAGTCGTTTATTGCCGGAAAGGCTGATGCCTTTACCGTCTGTTCCGGGAAGAAACTCCATCCTGTCTCCGGGGCGATAATCCGCCATGTCGGAGAAATTGACGTTTACGGGTCTGCCGGCGGTTTCGTCCGGCAACAGTCCGGGATGCCCATAAGACATCACCGGCTCGACGTTCAGAAGCCTGTAAAACCCGGCGGGGGATTCTCCCTTAAAAGTTCTTATGTGCGGCTCAATGCACCATATTCCGGCTTTGCCGTTGACAGGAAGGGAGAACCTGCCTACGTTTGAATCCGAGTTGGCAAGCGCTCTCGACCCGTCTGATCTTTTTATTTCGGCGGGGTACCCCATGAATATCTCGAGATTATCAAGTCCTTTCGGGACCCTGAAAAACATCTTCCGTCCATCCCCCGGACGACTGCTTTCAGCCCCTGCTCCGTGTGTTGTTCTTGCCACAGACCAGAATCCTTCAGGGGAGAAGATAGCCGCTTTTTCTGCGGTAGCGTCAAGAAGCGTGAACGTGGAGCCGGAAGGGACAGAAAGAAGATAGAGGCCCGTCTCCTTTTCGGAAGGAAGAGTCACGTACGCGTGGTAAGAGTTCTTTTTTAACATCCTCCGCTCTACCTCTTTTTTTACGCCCTGAACGGGTTTCATGGACGGGTAATCCCTGTAAAGAAAGATTTCCGGGTTGATATCCTCTGAACCAGCCTGAATGAATATGCTCAGTTTTGTATCCCGCCCGTTTTCATGCCCGAAAAGCAGCATGCTTTCCGGCACGGGTATGGCTTTTACCGCCAGGGGAGAGGCAGGCTTGCCGCTCCAACCCTTCTCTGCTATAAGCTTGAGGGCTGCCGGGAAACCTATGAATGGATTTTCATATTCATTCCATACGTTCGGGGGGAGACTTTTCCATTCGAGGGGATTGGCGGAAAATCTTGAAATCTCTTTCCCGAAAGGCTTAACGGACGAGTAATAAATAGCGTCTCCCAGTACCTGTTCCGCCACGCTTCTCCATCGGTGTTCGCCCGTAATCATATAGGCCATGCAGTATGTCAGAGCATCGTAATTCCGGTGGCTTATGGGACCGCTTCTCCTTTCGAACCTGTACTTCTGGTCCAGCAGTTTCAGCCACGCTTCTTTAACAGTTTCGTCTCCTGTTTCCAAATAGTATTCAAGCAGGTCGTAGGTGTTTCTTTCATCTTTATATTCCGCCGGCCCGCTGATTGTGCTGATCCCGTTCTGGCTCTTTAAATCTATTGTCCTGTGTATGAATTCGCGGGACATCTCAACCATCTTATCATCCCAGTCGAGAACGGCAAGGGTCAGGAGTGTCCTTGATGCGCTTATCAGGGAATGTGCAGGTTTGCCTGTCTTGGCAACCCCTTCCTTTACAAGCATGATAAGGTCAAGAGACCTCTCGTCCCCTGTCAGGTAATAATCGTTGAGCCAATGCCTTATCTCTCCGTCTATCGTGCTGTATGGCGCTGTTTTGCCCTGCCAGAAGAATGGCAGTCCGCCGCGGTCCCCTGTTATGAAAATCCCCCTTTGCTTGTTGGGAGAATTCCAATGGGCGATCCCGTAGTCACCCGTGAATCTGCTGAACCTGTAACCGTACTCGTAGCATTCCCTCAAGCCGCTTCTCGCATACATGAGAAAGGGAACCCTGCGCAGCCCGTAATCCATGATGCCCTTGAGGCGCGAGTCTCCAAGGGCAGGCATTATGCGGCCGTTGACGGTTACATAGCTGGCATCAGGCAGGCAGCCCCATGATATGACCCCTGTCATGGGAAATGCCTTCATTGACAAAAGCAGGCTGTCCCAGCAATCGGAGATCATTTTCTCTGCTTCGGGGAATTTTTTCGTGTCCCGGTGATAAGACGGCCAGCCTAAGACTTCGGAAGAACAAATCCTTGCCGGATCGCACATGGCCAGGGGAGGTCTTGCAGCAGCAATGGAGATTTTTCTCACAGCTGCCTCTTCATATCCTCCGGGCCTTGGGATAAACCATATGTCGTGGGTGAGGGCCGTGCCCTGGGCGTTGCTCTCTATCGAGTATGGATTGGCCGGCTTCCCGGGAGCCGCTTTCGCCCATGTCTGCCAGTATTCGCCAACAAGCGTTTTTGACCTGAAATCAAGCTCTCTTCCGCTTCGTCCGGACCACAATACCGCCCTGGCTCCTCTCTCTCCGAATGATATCTCTTTGGGAAACCTCTCTGCAAGCCACGGCATGACAATGGAAATTCCGTAGTTGCCGTAATTGCCGTATGCCCAGTCTCCCGCAACGTTGAATTTTTCGACAATACTCTCTGAGCCGTTTGCAGAAATTCCTATGCCGGCCTTATACTCCCGCTCGGCAAAATGGGGATAAATGTCCTGGAGCAGGAAAACTTCTTTTCCCCTGGCTTTTATTATGGATTCCTTCCCTGGCATCCCTGCCGCGCAATATGTTTCAGTCGGCGGTGCGGGGGTTTTGAATTCAATCCCGTAATCTTTAAACCAGACCTTGTTTGTATCCCCGGTCAGGATAAGGGAGTGGGTAATTTTCACGTAAGGGGAGCCTGCCGAAAAATAGAGCCATAGGTCGGCTCTTGCAAGTTTTTCCCCTGTCGGCGTGACATACCAGCCGGAACGTTTAACGACAAAACGAGCCGGCCCGTTTTTAAGTATCGAATTGGTTATCTGTGCTTCCGGGCCCGAGACTTTTGCCGTTCTTCCGCTATTGTCGAGCAGGTAGACCCCTCCGCCGGAACCTTCAAGGATGGGTATGCTTCCCGTTCCTGTCGCGAGCCATGCTTTTTCCGGCAGGAGCTTGTCGCTTTCAAGAAGAAAAACAGCTGCTCCCGTATCCACCGTGATGTTCCCGTTCTGGGTGGTAACCTTCAGAGGAGCCGGATGCGCGCTTCTTCTTATTCCTTCTCCGTATTCCACCCTGTATTTGCCCCGGGGGGACGCCGTAAAGCCTGCCAAAGCCCACCTTATACTGCCGTCCCGCCAGGTGGCAGTCACATCAACCTGGGAAGGGATTTCCTTCACGCCGCTCATAATCCTTATCGTGGATGGGTCCCGGATCTCCCCGCGCGGGAAAGCGAGGCTGGAGGTGAGAGGCCACGGTTCGTCCAGCCCTGAGACATCGTTTATAACAAGGTCGAATCCGCCGGCATGCGCCGCAAAAACCGAAAGAATTAATACTGTCAAGAAAAGAAACATAACGATCTTGCGCATTGTTTTTCTCCTTTATCTCATGTTTATCTTTGCAAGGGTAACCTCTGAACGGGCTCTTTCAAGCATGCTTCTTACGTAATCCACCTGGCGCCTTAGCGACCTTGTAATGGCGTCGGTGTACTGGAAGTTAAGAAGGAAGTAATATATGTCGTCCATCATGCCGAGCATCTTTTCGCACTTCCCTATCTCTCCCTTTCTTATTTCGTCAAGCATATATCTCCTGAGTTCGCCGTTGCTTTCGCACAGCCCGTGAAGGTAGCTCTTGTAATCAAAGCCGTAATCGTCCGGATCGGGCAGACTGCCGTTTTTGATAATTTCAAGGGTCACCACGGCTTCAGCAAGTTCTTTTTCCGCAGCGTGGAGAAATCCCGCGTAGAATATCTCGGGACATTCTTTGAGGGTTTTCTTTGCATCTTTAAGTATGGCAAGGGCATCTTCTATCTCTTTTTCCGCCTCTTTGAAATTGCGCTGGTGTATCTTTTTTATTGAATCCGCCGCCATTCGTCCGACTTCGCGGGACAGTTTCAGGGATTTTTCTCTCACGCCGTCTTCTTTCTCAAAGAGCGTTTTCAGTTTCTTTTCAAGTTTTTTTGTCATTTCAAGTTCCTTTTTTGTAAAAATTCTTCAGCTCGTTCTCTATGCGGAGTGTGTTTATCGATTCCGGGGATTTGCCTGACTCCTTACCCTTGATTTTTCTGGGGATTGGCGGGCAGACAATCTCCATGAATCCGTCGATACCCAGTACCCCGCCGCCGTTTATCCTGGCGCAGACCTGCACCTCCCTGTCATTGGAAACTACCGTTTTGGCTTTATTTGCCCTATGGTTCCTCTCAAGCTCCTTCCTTATGATCTCGTCGGCTGTTTCGTCGTGGGAAAAGAGTATCCTTATTTTCCTGTCGGGAAAGCGCATATCTATGAACCCGTCGAATACGACCGTAAAGGAGACAGACGGATGTTTCCTTCGGTAACCGGAAACCACCTGGAGAAGTTCTTCGACGGCCCTGTTGTCCGAATGCCCGTCGTATTTTTTCAGGAAACTGCTTTTTATCAGGTTGTACCCGTCTATGATATATTCCATCAATGCCTACTCTCTCTTCTCTGCAGAATTTTCTTCAATCGCTTTTATGCACTTTCCGCATATGTCGGGGTAATCAGGATTGCTGCCCACGTCGGGGAAATGTACCCAGCACCTGCTACATTTTTTCAGGGAGGTTTTCCCGACGGTTATCTCCGTTTCATTTCCCTTTTCTATTTCAACCTCAGAGACTATGAAAAGGGATTCTGGTTTCTCGAATTCCCCCAGGAATTCGAACATCTCTCCGGGCACGGATATTCTCACCTTTGCCTCGAGGCTTCCGTGGACTTCTTTTGCCTCCCTCTTCTCCTCTATTTTCTTGAGCACCTTTTTTCTGAACTCGAAGAACTTTTCCCATTTTTCGAGAAGTTTTTCATCGGGAGCACAGGTTTCGGGCCAGTCTTCAAGAAATATGCTCTCCTTCTTTCCTTCCCACCCGATTGACTGGTAAGCCTCTTCAGCCGTGAAGGACAATACCGGTGCCGATATCCTGAGAAGTGTCATCAGGATGGAATATAGGGCCGTCTGGGCGCTTTTCCTTTCCTGGGAATCCCTGCCGTACGTGTAAAGCCTGTCTTTCAGGTGGTCAAGGTAGAAAGACGAAAGGTATATGTTGCAGTAATTGTGAAGCTCTTCGTAAACCTTATTCAGGGCAAAGTCCTCGTAATAGGCTGTTATTCTGTTTGCTACCTCCCTGGTTTTTTCGATGGCCCACCTGTCAGCTTCCCTGAGATCTCCGTGCCCGAGGGCCATGGAAGGAGTAAAATCATACAGGTTGCCCAGCAGGAACCTCAGGGTGTTTCGTATCCTTTTGTATGTCATCACAACGTTCTGTATGATATTGTCGGAGATTCTAACGTCCTGCTGGTAATTTTCCGATATGCTCCAGATACGGACTATCTCGGCCCCGTATTTCTTTATGAGCTCGTCCGGCGTTATAACGTTGCCAAGAGACTTGCTCATCTTTCTTCCTTCGGCGTCAACCACGAATCCATGTGTCAGCACTTTTCTGTAAGGAGCCTTTTTTTCGATTCCGCACGAGGTTATGAGGGATGTCTGGAACCAGCCCCTGTGCTGGTCGCTCCCTTCAAGGTAAAGGTCGGCGGGCCATTTCATGTTACTGTCGTTTTTCAGCACGGCAAGATGGCTTGTGCCCGAGTCGAACCATACGTCAAGAATATCTTTCTCCCGGGTAAATTCGTTCCCCTTGCAGAACGGGCAGGAGAAGTTTTCCGGCAGAAGCTCCTTTTCGCTTTTTTCCATCCATACGTCTGACCCGTGGATTCTTATCAGCTCTTCGGTTCTTTCCGCCGTTTCCCTGGTAATAACGGCCTTCCCGCATTTTCTGCAATAAAAAACGGGTATGGGCACTCCCCATAGCCTCTGCCTCGAAAGACACCAGTCAGGCCTGGTTTCCACCATGGAGCCTATACGGTTTTTTCCCTCGGGGGGTATCCATGACGTGGCTTCAATCTCTTTTTTCATCAGATCCCTGAGCCCGTCATGGTCAATCTTGAGAAACCACTGCTTGGTGCTTCTGAATATGACAGGTTTCTTACATCTCCAGCAATGGGGATAAGAATGCTCTATTTCTTCGTCGTAGAAAAGAGAGCCGTTCCTTTGCAGGGAATCCCTTATCAGGGGATTCGCATCGAAGACATTAAGCCCTTTGTAATCAATGACTTCGTCGGTAAACCTGCCCTTTTCGTCAACCGGAGACAAGATGTCAAGATTATTCTTTATTCCCGCGTAGTAATCTTCTTCTCCGTGTCCCGGCGCTGTGTGTACGCATCCCGTTCCGTCCAGGGAAGATACAAAATCCGCCAGTATGACCTTTGATTCCCTTCCAATAAAAGGATGCCTGTAGATGCAACCTTCCAGCTCTGTTCCCTTGAAGGTTTTCAGGATCGTTGCCACCTTTCCTTTCTTCCCGAAAACTGTTTCCACGAGGTTCTTGGCCAGTATGTAGGAGCCCTTGTCCGTTTCAGCCACGGCATATTCAAGATCAGGGTTGACCGCAATCCCTGTGTTGCCGGGAAGGGTCCATGGGGTGGTTGTCCAGACAAGGAAGGAAAGGTCTTTATATCCCTCTGCAACGGGACAGCATACAACGGGAAACCTTATGTATATTGAAGGCGTCTTGTCATTTTCGTATTCTATCTCCGCTTCGGCCAGGGCGGTTTCACAGGATATGCACCAGTATATGGGCTTGTAAGCCTGGTGTATGTATCCGTGTGAATAGAGGCTCCAGAAAGCCCTTATGATCGTTGCCTCGTAATCCCGGTTGAGAGTCAGGTACGGATCATCCCATTGTCCGAGTACTCCCAGCCTGCGGAACTCTTCCCTCTGTATGGCCATGAATTTCATGGCGTATTCCGCGGCCCTTTTCCTGAACTTCAATATGTCAACGCTGCTCTTCTCCGCTTTCATCTCCTTGAATATCTGGTGTTCTATGGGCATGCCGTGGCAGTCCCAGCCGGGCTTGTAGGGTGAATAAAATCCTTTCATGGACTTGTATTTCACAACCACGTCCTTAAGGATCTTGTTGAGGGCCGTCCCCATGTGTATATGTCCGTTTGCGTAAGGGGGGCCGTCGTGCAGAAGATAGCCCTCTCTTCCCCTGTTTTTTTCCGTTACCTTGCGGTAGATATCACACGTATCCCACATCTTCAGGAATTCCGGTTCTTTCTGGTTAAGGTTCCCCTTCATGGGAAACGATGTTTTCGGCAGAAGTACCGTCTTAGAAAAATCTTCCATTTACCCGCTCCTATATTTTGGATGTAATATGCGTTTTACCTTTTATGGAGGTGTTTTCTGTTGCATAATACCTGTATAATACTGTATAATAAACAAAATATCATTTATTTTACCACACTTGTTGACAAATTGTGAAAGCGGTATTATAATTTCCCGGAGCTTTTTCACTTCTGAAAAAAACAAAATAAATAGTTTTTTGCCCTAGTTTGATGTTGGGCTTGGACATGACATGAAAGGAGGATTGAAATGAAGAAGATAATAGTTGATGCCAATCTTTGCACGGGATGCGGTTTGTGCGTGGATATCTGTCCCGAGGTATTCGAGATGAAGGATGATATTTCGGTTGTCAAGACATCGGATGTATCCGGAGAGGTTGCTGAGAAGGCGAAGGAAGCTCAGGAGAGCTGTCCCGTTGAAGCCATAACCATAGAAGAATAAGTCTGCCGGTTCTTTAACAGGCATCGTGCGTAATAGGCGACATCCGGCTTTTCAGGGGCGTTTTTTTTATATTCAACCCGCAGGAGAGGGCGAGGTGCCGCGTAAAGCCTGCCCTGCATGGTTAAGAGAGCAGTTGGCTGGAAAAATCATAACCTGGAACTAATCTGATCGGCTGGAACAGACATGAAAATATATCCTGATTTTGAGACATTCAGGCAGCTTTACGGGGAGTTCCCTGTGGTCCCCGTTTACGGCGAGATCCTGGGAGACCTCGAGACACCGGTGTCGGCATTCATGAAGATAAGGAAGGGCAGTTACAACTTCCTGCTTGAAAGCGCCGAACAGGAAGAGAAGACCGGCAGGTACTCCTTTCTCGGGACAAGCCCAGAGTTTACAGTCAAGGGCAAGGGCAGAAAAGGGGAAATATACTTCAATCTCACGGGGGAAAGAAAAGTATTTGAGATGGATAAGCCTGCCGGCATTCTTGACGATCTCCTGGCCGGTTACAGGAGCCCTTCCTATCCCGGACTTCCGGGTTTTACCGGAGGACTTATAGGGTATTTCTCCTACGATTTTGTCAGGCAGATGGAAAAACTGCCTGATATTTCTCCCGCCCCTGAAAGCGAACCTCCGGATTTTTTCTTCATGTTTGCAAAGGACGTTATGATCTTCGACCATTTCAGGAGAAAGATCATATTCGTCTCAAACGTAAGCAGAAGCAAATTCGGTTCGGCCGATGATGCATATCGCAGCGGCTCCGAATCTATCCTCTCCGCAAAGAAGATGCTTGACAAGACCCTTTTTCTCGTTGATTCCCAGGGGACTTCCTGCGGGGACGGATTTGAAAGCAACTTCTCCAGGCCGGACTTTGAGGCGGCCGTGGAGAAGGCCAGGGAGTACATAAAAAGCGGGGATATAATACAGGCAGTCTTATCCCAGAGATGGGAAAAGAAACTTGACGTTGCTCCCTTTAACATATACAGGTCGCTTCGTTCGGTCAATCCCTCTCCCTACATGTTTTTTATCGAAGCCGGGGATACCAGGCTCGTTGGTTCTTCTCCCGAGATACTCGTGAAGCTTGACAGGGACAGGGTGACCCTCAGGCCGATAGCCGGGACAAGACCCAGGGATGAAGATGAAGCAAGGGACAGGGAACTTGAAATGCAGCTCCTTTCGGACGAGAAGGAAAAAGCTGAACATGTCATGCTTGTGGATCTGGGCAGGAACGACCTTGGGAGGATCTGCGTTCCCGGGACCGTCAGGGTCAGCGAGCTCATGAAGGTTGAAAGGTATTCCCATGTGATGCACATGGTATCTAACGTTGAAGGGCGGCTCAGGAGTGATGCTACACCTTCCGATGTTATCAAGGCCTCTTTTCCCGCCGGGACAGTCAGCGGAGCTCCCAGGATAAGGGCCATGGAGATCATTGAGGAGATAGAACCTTCGAAAAGGGGGCTTTACGCAGGAGCCGTGGGTTATTTCAGCCTGCAGAACCACCTCGATTTCTGTATAGCCATAAGAACCTTCGTTATAAGGAACGATAAGGTCTCCATACAGGCCGGCGCAGGCATAGTGGCTGATTCAGTCCCGGAAAGGGAGTATGAAGAAACCTGTAACAAGGCGAAGGGGTTGATGGAAGCCTACCGAAAATCTTCGCTTATCTGACCATCAAAAAAAGCACGCATGTGTTGACGGGGGGAGTTTTAAAGGTAAAATATTAGTAAAATGATAATATTTGTAACATTAACCCCCGAACCTGGAAGGAAAGATCTTGAAAAGTTCTCTTATCCGTGCTCTTTGGTCCCTGAAACAAGGGATGCGTAAAGGGCGGCGTATGAGGCAGGTTCAGTCTGAGGGTTCTCCCTGCCGTATGGGGCAAGAGGATGGGCGCGCAATGGCGGCGTGGATAAACGCAGATGTACGGGTCTGTTAGGGAAAATTTGATCTCAGGTTTGTGGCAGAACCTGAAAGAAGATGGAGGAGATATTGTCATGAAAAGAAAAATGATAAAGATTGACGAAGAAAAATGTACCGGTTGCGGGGAATGCATCCCTGACTGTCCGGAAGGCGCCCTCCAGATTATCGACGGAAAGGCGCGGCTTGTGAGCGAAATCTTCTGCGACGGACTTGGCGCCTGCATCCGTAGCTGTCCCTCGGATGCAATAACCACTGAAGAAAGGGAGGCGGCGCCCTACGATGAAAGAAAGGTCATGGAGAAGATAATTACCAAAGGTGAAAAGACGGTGAAAGCCCATCTCAAGCACCTTGAAGAACACGGCGAGAAAGGCTATTTAAAAGAAGCAAGGAAATTTCTTAAAGAGAAAGGATTCTCCGTGGATGAACAGGCAACTCCTCCGTTGCCCTGCGGGTGTCCGGGGACCAGCGCCGCTGTAATAAAGGGGAGGAGCGGAAAAGAAGAGCCGGCAAGCTGCGAATCTCCTTCCATGCTTGGACACTGGCCCGTTCAGCTTCACCTTATTTCCCCCGGTGCGGCCTATTTCAAGGGCAGGGACGTAATCCTTGCGGCAGACTGTACTGCTTTTGCCTGCGGGGATTTTCACCGCCGTTTTCTCAAGGGCAAGTCTATAGCCGTGGCTTGTCCAAAGCTGGATTCCGGAACGGATCTTTACACGGAAAAGATAAAAGCGTTGGCGGATGAGGCGGAAATCAACACCCTCACCGTGGTGATAATGGAAGTTCCCTGCTGCAGGGGGCTTGTGTCAATTGCACAGGAGGGACTGAAAAAAGCCCGAAGGAAAGTTCCTCTCAAGTTGACTGTGGTGGGAATAAGCGGCGATATTCTTAGCGAAGAGTGGTTATGAAAGGATGAGAGATGAAAATTTCAACGAGAACAAGGTACGGCCTGAGGGCGATGGCGGATCTCGCCTCAAACTACAGGGGTTCCCCCATACAGGTCAGGGAGATAGCCGAAAGGCAGGGGATTTCCGGCAGGTACCTCGAGCACATAATGCTTGCCCTGAAAAAGGCCGGGCTGGTGGAGAGCATAAGCGGTGCAGGAGGCGGTTACCTTCTTACAAGGGATGCCTCGTCCATTACGGCCTTTGAGATTGTAAGGGCCCTTGAAGGTTCCCTTTCTCCCGTTCCCTGCGTTGATCATATGAATATATGCGCCCGTTCAGCCGGATGCAGGGTTAGCAGGCTATGGGAAAGGGTCAGGAAATCCATGGTTGACACACTGGACTCCACCACCCTTGCGGAACTGGCCGAAAAAGCTTGAAAATAAGGTTTTTTCCGTGTCCGATGTATGATAAAATATTAAGAAGGCAGGAGTCTGTTCTATTTTTCAGAAACCATTCGGAGGTCCCGGAATGTCA
>Ga0302245_1000036_pt1 | contig 171780 bp, 150 predicted proteins | sample AAG_UR_Thr_MG_FD_193512 | JGI IMG/M metagenome (GOLD analysis project Ga0302245, IMG submission 193512) | Enriched activated sludge microbial communities from anaerobic digester in WTTP, New Holstein, Wisconsin, United States - AAG_UR_Thr | ecosystem: Engineered > Bioreactor > Anaerobic >... | reverse complement strand
TATTTAAATGATAAAGTATCGTTGATTTTAATTTGCCAATCGCAAATCCATGTTTTATATCCGTAGGATAATTCAATATATTGTAAAAGAGACACGGCGATAAATATAGTAAGCAGTATTTTTCTGATATTAACGTTTAAATAGGAAACAGATGCCGCAATTAATAATATAATTGCGGGGATTAAAGGCACCATATAGACCTGCTGTTTGTGATGCGGAATAACGAGGGCTATAATAATGGGAATAAATAATCCGCACAACAGCATAAGTATTAAATTGTCTTTATATTTTTTTTTGAAAAATATAAAAATTATTGAAAAAATCAGAAGCAAAAACAAAGGCAAAGCCAATATGTTTTCGCTTAAACCGCCGATAATTATATGAAATTTCATAAACAGCGTTTCAAAAATTTTCTGTTCCATAAACGGTGTATATAAGAATGAAAATTTTAATGTTTGGGTAAATTGAAAAGAATATAGAATTGATGAAATTATAAACATGATGATAACATTGTAAAGTTGGTATTTGTTTATTCCTTGAAAAACAGTCCAAATTATATAGAACAAAAAAAACGGGATTGCAAAACCCAGAAAAGTTTCTCTAAGCAATAATCCAAGGCCTAAGCTTATGGCGTAAAATATTGTCCACTTTTGATTTTTAAACATATCTGATTGAATTAAAAAATAAATACCCATCAGCAATATCGGAATTATATGAAAATCCTGCCTTCCGTAAAATCTTGATAATCCGTAAATTGCAGGAACAGCGGCGAATAAAATCATTGATATGCGTCCGCAGTGTATGCCGTTTATTCTTTCTCCGATTTTATATAGGAATAATAAAGATATTGCAAAAAAAACAATATTTAGAAACATATAAATTATAGATGAGTTGGCGTTGGTAACGCCAAAAATGTAAAACAAAGGTTTTAAAATTAACGGCAATAAAGGAGGATGTATTTGTGAAAAAATCCTGCTGTCTAAAGCATCAAGAAAATATAATGCGCTTTCCGGCTGCAATATAAATATTGGTTTATTGATTTGATACCATATTGCGTTACCGATAATATAGATCAAAGTTAGAGATGACAGAAGGGCCAACGTTTTTTTATTCATATGGAATTACTGGGTCAATATTTTTTTAAAAGTACCGTATTCTCTTAATTTGATGACAGATATTTCTCCTTTTATAAGCATTTTAACAAAAATAAGGCTGATAGTCATCAAATTAGAGATTTTTGCAATAAAAACCGTAAGAAAAATATATTTTTTGAAAAAAGGCGAATAAAAAACATATTTTTTAATTATTTTTGGAATAAAAGGTTTTGATACGATAACAAACATGCAGAAATAAAATAATTCATTTTTTGTTCTTGGATAATCAAAACTTGCCCTAAACTGATAAAAACATTTTGTGTTATTGCCTTCAATATCTTTTGCCGTTATAAGACCGTTTTTTAAAAAAGTTTCCGTAATAAGCGTTTTCGGGAAAAATGCAAGAGAATACATAAATAATTTGAAATTGCTTTTCAGATTCAATAAAAATAAAAATAATTCTTCTTTTTCGCTTTCTTTGGTCATAGGATTATCAATAATAATATCGTAAACGACATCTAATTGTAATTTTTTATTTTCAATCGAGAAATTATAAATTTTATCGTTCAAAAAAGCTCTGTTGTAATTTTCGGTATTTTCTTTTGCGGAAGCGCCTTCAATGCCCATTTGAACTCTGACGAGTCCGGCATTTTTTAATTTTTTTAGATTTTCATAATCAAGCATATTCGGCGAAAGCATAATATCAAACGGGATATTAACCATACTTTTATATTTTTTGCAGAATTGGGTTATCCATTTCGTATCGGATATAAAAGTATCATCGTCAAATTTTATTCTTTTTATGGAATTGAAGTGTTTTTTTGCATATAAAATTTCATTGATAACATTTTCCACCGACCGTATTCTGTAATATTTGCTTTCTCGGGGATAAATTTTACTTAAAATACTATTGTAACAATATGCGCACCTGTATAAACACCCTCGGGATGCGGAAATTCGGAATTCTTTAATTTTTAAAATAGGATCGCCGTAATATATTCTGTTATAATCTATATAATATTTTTTATTATCAGACAAATCTTTAAAAGGCAGCTCATTTAAGTTTTCTACTAAAGGCGCCAGTTTATTTTTAATTATATGATCTCTTGAATTAAACCAAAAATTAGGAGTATCCGTAAAATCATCTTTTGAGTCAAATTTTTTTACAAATTCCGGAAAAACTTTATCGCCTTCGCCTATACATAAGGCGTCACAATGCAGAATGCAGTCTTCCGGAACAGTAGTCGCGTGTATGCCTCCGAAAATCAGGTATATATTTTTAAAATCTTGTTTTATACGACGTGATATATTTTTGACAATATTAAAATACGGACTTCCGAAAGATATTCCTATAATATCCGGTTTTATTCTTGCGATTTCTCCGAATAACAAGTTAAATTCTAAAGATGTCGGTTCTTTAATATTATTATTTTTCCAATTTTTAAAAAATATGGTTTCGGTATCATAATTATTATTTTTAAGAATTGCGGACAATAATCTGGCGGCATTATTTTCTATACCGTACATTGATATGAATAATATTTTTGTTTTCATTTTTTTATTTGATATTTAATATTCCGGCGAATATTTTTCAGTATATTTTTTATTTTGAATTTTAAAAATTTAAAAACTAGTATATAATTTTTTATACGTATCATTTTGAAAAAAATATGTTTATAAAAATTAACAGGATTTAACAAAAAAATACATTTGTAAATAAAATAATATTTTTGTGCTTTGGATAAAATAGCGCTTAATTTCTCGGAAGATATTGTTAAGGAACTATTTGTAACATTCGCCCAACTTCCGCTTGTTTCAATATTTTCCAATAATTTTTTATCGGTACATTTATCATACATATCTGATCCGGCATGCATTTTTGCAATAAAAAAATAGATAATGTCGACTCCGCATGTATATGCGAATTTAACGGTTTTATTTATTTCATCTTCAGTTTCAAACGGGAATCCGATTAAAAAATTTGCACTGGAAAAGAAACCGAATTTATGAACCAACTCTATAGTTTTTTTGACTTCTGTCAAATTTATTTGCTGTTTGTTAATATATTTCAATGTGTTTGGATTTCCCGTATCTATAGGCAATGCAATTTTGTAAAAACCGGCATTTTTCATTTTTAATAATAAATTTTTATCAATTAACCATACGCTTAATCCGTTTATGACCTGAAATGTTAGTTTAAATTTTTTTAAAATAATTATATCCAATAATTTTTCAAACCACTTCTTATCTCCAAGAATTTGATCGTCTACAAAAGCTATTTCTTTAACATTAAAATTTCTGATTAAATATTCTATTTCATTTATAATTGAATCATGGGAACGGCCTCTCCATTTATTGGTCCACATATTTTTTGTACTGCAAAAAATACAATTAAATTTACATCCTCTGGACAATACCATGGTTGCAATAGGATATCCGCAGCTTCCCGGAAAGACATCGGTGCTAATATCAAAATATTTATTCATGTCAATCAAAGTTCTTTCAGGAATTTTAAATTCATCCAAATTTCCAACGGGTTCACGGTTTTTATTTGAAATTATACGATTATCTTGTGTTCTGTAAGTAATTCCGGATATATTTGCTATTTCGGATTTTGTTCTGATAGCTTCGCATAATTCAAAGAATGAGATTTCGCCTTCACCACGTATGATAAAATCAGCAAAATTATATTTATTTAAAATATTTTCGGCAAAAAATGTGGCATGTGCGCCTCCGATTACAACAGGCACGGACGGCATAGATTCTTTGACTGTTTTTGCGGTTTCGACGGCGTATTCGGCATAACCCGTAAATTGAGAGCTTATGCCTATAATATCCGGCGAAAAATTTTGCACTAATTCCGTTATTTTATTCCGTTCCGTCAGTCCAAAATAAAATTTATCATCAAAACCTTTTCTTTTATGTTTAACTGGATTAAGCGCATACAAATCAAGAATTTTTATATTATATTTGTCGGATTTTTGTTTCATATATGAAGCTATATATAATAATCCAAGAGGTTCGCTCAGCGGTCTGTAAAAATCACCGATTTTAAAACCTATATAAGGATTAATTAATAAAACATTAAATTTTTGTTTCATAATAATGGATTACTTGATTATTTTATAGTATAAAAGAGTAAATATATTCCGTATTATATACAATTTTATAAAAAATAATTTTTTTAATATAAAATTTAAACGGCAATAAAAAGAAAAATAAGCTTTTTTAAGAGTTTTTTCTAAAAAATCTTTAGTTATAATTTGATTACAGAAATAGGGTACTTGGTTTTTTTCCATACCCAAGGAGAACTCTTTCCAATAATCATATTTTATATATTTTTCATTTATGGCAATGTCATAAAGCAATGTTTTTGGATTAGGAATGGCAATAGTAAAACTTGCAAGATCCAAATCAAGTTTTTGTGAAAAATTTATGGTATTAAAAATATCTTCTTTTGTTTCGCCCGGATATCCTATTATAAAATAGCCTCTTACCAAGATTGAATGTTTTTTGCATAAAGCAACCGCTGTTTTAATATCGTTTAAAGTAATGCCTTTTTTCATGTTGTTAAGAGTTTTTTCTGACGCTGATTCTATACCCATATGTATTGTTGAGCATCCGGCTTCTTTGAGTTTAATGAGTATTTCTTCGTCAATTTTATCGACTCTTGTTCTTATATTGAAAATAAATTTTAAATTTCTTTTTATTATTTCATTACAAATATCAATAACTCTGTTTTTATCAAAAGTAAAAGTTTCGTCAAAAAATATAATTTCTTTGGCTTTGTATTTTTTAATATAAATTTCTATTTCATCCGCAATATTTCCGGCATTTCGGTATCTTATTTTGTTGCCGCCGTATATTTGCGAACAGAAAGCGCAGTTATAGCAACAGCCTCTGCTTGTTATCATTGCGGCAAACGGCTTTCGGACTGTTAATGAAAAATAATTATTATTTATTAAATCAAAATCCGGAAAAGGCAGTAAATTAATGTCATCTGTTAATTCATGATTCGGATTCATCGTTATTTTTCCGTGTATATTTACTATTGTTCCTCGTATGGAATATAACTTTGGCGTGTTGAAATGTTTTATTATTTTATATGAAATTTCTTCTCCTTCTCCTATTATTCCTATATTGAATAATCCGTTTGACATTGATTCGTAAGGATATGCCGTAATTTGCGGGCCTCCTACTACTATGAAAGCATTTTTATGGCATGTTTTAATGATTTCAGCCGTTTTTAGCACACAATGCCAACTTAGAGAGTAAGCCTGTAAAAAATAGATGTCAAACTTATTCTTATTAAAATAAGAATAAGTTTGTTTTTCTTTCATCTTATTTAAGTGCGCATCCAAAAAACTGATATTTATATTATCGGCATACTTTTTAATATATGCTGAAATATAAGCTATTGCCAAAGGAGGATAAACACCGGTAATGTTTGTTTCACTGTTGATTTTTATTAAGTTTTCATTGCATCTTATAAATAATATTTTCATTTTATTACAATTTCGCAATCTTTTCCGCCTGCCGAGCTTTTATCTCTGAAATTACAATCTTGGTCTATGTTATCATTTTCAACTTCAAATGCTCCGGGATATATTTGATCATTATTGTCCTTAAAATCATTTCCGCCTTTTTGTATATCCATAAAACCGTCTTTATCAACATCCTTTTTAATATCGTATTTTAATGTTTTTTTATTAAAAAAATTATAATATTTTTTAAAACTTTCGTAATCTGTTCTAAGTCCGTCATGATCTAATGTTTCAAATGCTATATTTTTTGCTCCGTTTAGAATCGGCGATCTTCTGTTATTCCTGTAATATTCGTCGTTATCAGAATACAAAGTTGCATATTCAATAGTATCTTTATGAGGAGTTTCATCTAAAAATAATAATTCTTCCAAGAAATCAGAGCCGGGAGCAAGATTTGCATGCACAGGATATCCCTGAATGGCTTTATAATAGCTGTATATTGAACTGCTATGAAAAGGAGACCCGATAAATACCATGGTAGACACAAGATTATAAATATTATATTTTCTTATAGTTTCAAAAGCCAATACTCCGCCTTCTCCATGAGCCAATATTTGAACTTTAGTCGCTCCGGTATATAAAAGAATACCGTATATAAAAGCCCGCAAACTGTCGGTTAATTCCTCTATATTTCTCATTTCTTCATTTTCATTTGCAACAAATGAATACGTCCATAATTCAGATTCATTAAATCCGTTTGATAAGAACATTTGGTATACATTGCTGTTTTTTTTATCGGCATTGCCGATATTTTTTCCGAACCAGTCTTCTTTTGTTCTACCGTTCCCGCAAATCATTATGACCGGGTATCTTTTAATAGTTTTCATTGTTGTTGCTCTGTCTTTACTTCCTCCTGAAACATATCTGATATGATTTGTGTAAGGGAATTTATTATTTACTGTATCCATAAAATCATACGGCAGATTATATTTATCCGCAAATATAGGCGATATTAACATTATAACTATGAATATTGATGGTATTAATTTATATATTTTCATTAATTTCATATAACAATGTACTATTATCTATTTTTAATGATTTTGCTTTTATTAAATTTATAAGCTCTGATTCTTGTTTTGTTTCAGCTTGAAGATTAGTATATATTATGATAAATCTTATATTGTTATTTTTAAGGTCTTTTAATACTGATAACACATCTTTGTTTCTAATAATGTTGCCGACCCAAGATTCGGAATCGTATGTATTTGCCATTTTTTTATTGCTCATTAAAGCAATTAACATGGATTTATGCGTTAATACTTTGTTGTTTGTATCGAATAAAGGAAGAAATAATAAATTGCCGTTTTCATTTTTAATTTTTGCAGCTATAGTATATTTCGGCAAATGAGATGTTTTTATAGGGAATGATTCGGGATATAAAAAAGTAAGTTCCAGTATAAATATGCCGGCGATCAAATAAATTGATTTTTTACCGAATTTGTCATATACAATTTGAATGAAATAAATCGCAGATATAATAAGACAAAGATAAGCCAACGGCAGAGTACGAATAGGAGCGTATAGCTGCATATTACTGAAAAATTTAACAGTTTTCGCTAAAAAGTAAAAAGGCATCGGAATCGTTATTCCTGCTATACTAATATAGTTGCCAAAAGATAAAACGATATAAAATATTGATACAATAAAGAAAAATCTTGCCTCTTTTTTGTATATAAATCCCAATAGCCCGAGAATTAAAATGTAAGGAGATATTCCTATAGGAAATGATGTAGGGTAGGGTAAATAATTTTTTATAAAATAAAACATATTGAGTTTCCACGGTTCATTTTCATATATTGATAAATCAAAAGTAATATGCCCAAGTACCCCCAGCCAATATAAAAAAATAACAGATAAAATAGAAATAACAGTAAAATATTTTAATTCCTGAATTTTTTTGTTTTTAAAAAATCTGTATGAAATAAAAAACATGCTGAATAACAGACAATACAAAGCATACATAGGATACTGTAAATAAACAAAAACCAGACAGACAAAAGTTATTAAAATATATATCGTTTTTTTTGTATCAAAAAGTTTAAATAAAAACATGATATATAAAGGGATGAAAAATATGGATGATTTGTGAAGTGAACCTATATTGATTTTTAATAAAACATACACATTTAATGTATAAAATAAACCTGCCAGCCATGATAAATAATAATTTTTAAATAGATATTGAGCAAATAAAAACATACAATATGCGTTTAAAATTATAATTATAAAAAATGTTAAATTATAAGATATGATGGAATTTGTTATTACGGCAATTAACCCTGAAAAATACAGATGAACGGTATGTCTTATTATATCCGATAACTGTTCGCCGTAAGGATAATTTAAAAAATTTGTATTCGACCAATTTAATATTTTATGGTGAAGCAAACTAGTTTTCATTATATCTGTAAGCAGAATTTCACCCTGTGCATTGGGATGATTTATATTTCCTATAACCTTAGTATGTATATCTGAAAAAAATGTTATCAATAAAAGTACAGACACAACGGAATATAACAAAATTATTTTAATATGTTTATTTAAAATATTCATCGTAAATCCTTAACGCATCTAAAACCTAAATTGGGTTCAATAGTATTTTTATCATTAATTCTGTAATCCGCACACCATAAATCATCATAAGCATTTGAAAAAGAACCGCCTTTTACGACAGCTTTATCTGTTCCTGATTCTACGGAACTTGTCCATTCCCGTACATTGCCTGCCATATCAAACACTCCGTGAGGAGTTTGCCCTTTCGGATAATTTCCTACGGGAGATGTATATTTATAACCGTCATTATTGGCTATATCGCGGCAAAAGTTAGTGTCATTTATATCGCTGTAATTTGCTCTTGTACCATCCGGCATTTCATTGCCCCACGGGAAAAGCCTTCTTTCTTTGCCTCTTGCAATATATTCCCATTCAAATTGAGTCGGCAGTTTTTTTCCGGCCCATTTCGCATAAGCATTTGCATCATGCCAGTCAACGCCTACAACAGGATAATTATCAGCCGGAGAATATTCATATGCCCATTTAGGAAGTTGTTTATGTCCGGTTTCAGATAGAAATTTCTTATATTCGCCGATTGTAACTTCATACTTGTCAACATATAAATCCTGAATCTGAACATATTGATAAATTTCATCTTCAAACCATTTTCTATAACATCTGCCTATATGTTTGCCGACATATATATTGCACAGTTGTAGTCGCATATCTATTTCCTGTTCGGTTGAGCCTGCCCAAAATGAGCCGCCTTTAATAAAAATCATGTTTTCATAAGATTTTTTTTGATAAGTTGTTTTATGCATTTCTTTGTATTTGGATTCAAGAGGATTAAAATTTTCAGATTTTCTTATATTCATAAGCTGGACTATGTGAAAACCCAATTCGGTTTCAAACATTGTTGTTTCTCCGACATTTTTCAAAGAAAATACTTGTTTGTCAAAATATTCCGGAAGTTTTCCCTGGGAAATCCATCCCAAGTCAAAAAATTTTATATCATTATTTTGTTTGAGTATTTCGTTTCCTATTTCAAATATTTTGTCGAATCTCTTTGATCGTACAATATCCGAAAAATATTTTTTTGCTAAAGCTTCTTTATTTTTTCTGTCTTTTTTGGAGTTTTTATTTAACGGAATAAATATATTTAATAATCTTATTTGATATTTATTAGAATCAATAAACCTTAAATTATTATTGGTTGATGACGGCGGATCTGAATATTTTAAATAGCCTACGCAAATTGCTGCGGATAATACGGTTGCAATAATTAAAGTTAATGTTTTATAACTCATAGTATTTTAATTGCATTTTTAAAAATTTCAAAATAGAATATGCTGCAAAATAAACAAAAACAATAATTGGCGTATAATTTGTGTTTTTAAATGTTACTAATTCCGGCTACATTTGTCTAATATTTTAAGTATATATGGAGATTGTGTAATAAACATAAAAAAAGTATAATACGGTACAAATGTTTATTGGGGGATAATAAGATGATTATTACGTTGAGACATAAAGCTACAAAACAAGATGAAAAAAAAGTAGTTGAGAAAATAAAAAAACTCGGATATTTGCCTCATATATCAAGAGGCGTTGATATTACAATTATCGGTATGATAGGCGAATTTGCCGAAAAGTATAAAGAAAACTTTGAAGCAATGGAGGAAGTAGACCATATAAGCGAAATAGAAAAACCTTATAAACTTGCTTCAAGGCAATTCAAAAAAGAGAATACGGTAATTAAACTTCCTTACGGCGTAGAAATAGGCGGCAAAGAGGTTCATATTATGGGAGGTCCGTGCGCAATTGAGAGCAAGAATGTTTTATTTGAAATAGGCAAAATAGTTAAAAATGCGGGCGGAACTATTTTAAGAGGCGGAGCTTTTAAGCCGAGATCTTCTCCTTATACGTTTCAGGGATTAGGGCTTAAAGGATTAAAATATATTCAGGAAGCGGGTAAAAAATTAAAAATGCCCACTATAAGCGAAGCTATGTCCGTTGAGCAAGTTCCGCTTGTAAGCAAATATTGCGATATCGTACAGATAGGAGCAAGAAATATTCAGAATTATGATTTATTAAAAGCATGCGGCAAGCAGAAAAAACCTGTATTGCTTAAAAGGGGCATGGCCACAACCGTGAAAGAACTGCTTCTTTCCGCCGAATATATTTTGTCACAAGGAAATTATAACGTTATGTTGTGTGAAAGAGGAATAAGAACTTTTGAAGATTCCACAAGATTTACGCTTGACTTAAATGCTGTTCCGGTTTTAAAAAAATTGACGCATTTGCCTATTGTCTTGGACCCTTCGCACGGCATAGGCATAAGAGAGCATGTTCCTACAATGGCGAAAGCCTGCATAGCGGTCGGGGCTGACGCTTTGGTGCTTGAAATACATCCAAGACCCGAGGAAGCCTTATCTGACGGTCCGCAAAGCCTGCTGCCGGATCAATACAGTAAACTCATGTCAGAACTTAAGATTTTGGCAAAAGCCGTAGAAAGAGAGATCTAATGCAAAGAGTTGCAATATTAGGCGTAGGACTTATGGGCGGTTCTTTAGGAATGGCATTGAGAAATGTCTATATAAATAAAGAACGTGAATATTTTGTTTTAGGCATTGGCAGAAAAATACGGAATTTAAAAACGGCGAAACAAAAAGGAGCTGTTGACGAGTTTTCTACGAATTTTAATGATATAAAAGACTGTGGTGCGGTTTTTATATGTTATCCGGCGGATATGGTTGTTGACACGTACAGAAAAGCGGCAAAAATAGTATCAAAAAAAACAGTAATAACGGATATCGGCAGCGTAAAATTAAATATACAAAAAACAATAGACGGGTTAATCGTAAAAAATAAAAATTTGCCTTTGTTTGTGGGCTGTCATCCGATGGCCGGTATAGAGAAGAACGGAATTCAATATGCACAACAAAATCTTTATAAAAACACAAATGTTATAATTACGGGTAAAAAAAATAATTTAATTACGAAAATATGGAAAGATATAGGATGTAATATTATTTTTATGCCTGCCGAAAAACATGATGAACTTGTTGCTTTTACAAGTCATTTGCCGCATATAATCGCTTTCAATTTTTTTAGAATGTTTAAAGAAAAAAACAGTAAAAACAAACAGTTAAAAAATATTACCGGCGGATCATTCGGCAGCATAACAAGAGTCGCAAAGTCGTCTCCGGATATGTGGCTTCCAATATTTTTCGGGAATAAAAAAAATTTGCAAAAATTAACAAAAGAATTTTGCGACCATATGCGCAAATTTATTCGGACATTCAATAATAAAAAAAATCTTCACAAACTTTTAAGAAAGAGCATAAATAATGAAAATTAATAAGATCGGCAGATTAGAAGGGGAAATAACAGTTCCTTCTGATAAGTCTATTACTCACAGGGCAATTATGCTTTCCTGTCTGGCAAACGGCGTATCGCATATTGATAATTATCTTGAAAGCGCCGATTGCATATCGACAATGAACGCTTTTAAAGCAATGGGAGTTGATATAGTTCAAAACGGCAGACGTCTGATCATCAACGGCGTAGGATTAAACGGATTGAAAAAGCCAAGCAGGGATATTGATGCCGGCAATTCGGGAACAACAACAAGATTATTAGCCGGTATTTTGGCGGGACAAAAATTTAATGCAACTATAATCGGAGATGAAAGTTTATCTTTAAGGCCTATGAAAAGAATAATAGAGCCTTTGAGACAAATGGGTGTAAATGTTTTTGCGAAAAATGATAATTATTTGCCGCTTACAATTAATCCGGGAAAAAATTTAAAATCAATAGATTATATAAGCAAAGTCGCAAGCGCTCAGGTAAAATCATGCGTTTTATTTGCGGGATTATATGCGGACGGCGTAACAAAATTTACCGAACCGGAAAAATCAAGAGACCATACCGAAAGAATGTTAAAAGCATACGGAGCGGATATTGTTGAAAAAGGGCTTTCGGTCAGCGTTCATAAATGTAATAAATTAACGGCGCAAAATATTAAAGTGCCGTCTGATATTTCTTCGGCCGCGTTTTTCATGGCGGCGGGTCTCATTGTTAAAAATTCAAGAATAACTATTAAAGAAGTTAACATAAATGAAACGAGAAGCGGAATAATAAAAGTGTTGAAAAATATGGGTGCAAACATAGTGATCAAAGATGTAAGTTTTGTTTCCGGCGAAGAAGTCGCGGATATTGAAATTTTAAGTTCCGATTTGCATGCAACTGAAATCGGCGGTAAAATAATTCCGACTCTTATTGATGAAATTCCTGTAATTGCATTGTGCGCGACTCAGGCTGAAGGGGTAACTGTTATTTCAGGAGCAAAAGAATTGCGGGTAAAAGAAAGCGACAGATTAAAAGTTGTTGCCAGCCAGCTTTCAAAAATGGGAGCCGATATTACGGAAACGGAAGACGGATTGATAATAAAAGGCAAAACCAGACTTAAAGGCACCGATGTCGACAGTTTTAAAGACCACAGAATTGCAATGACGCTTTCAATTGCGGGACTTGTTGCCGAAGGCCAGACAATCATAAAAGATTCTGACTGCGTTAACATATCTTTTGCAAATTTCTATGAAGTTTTAAAAAAAGTATGCAAATAACCGAAAAGAGCGGTTTTTTATTTTATATTGGCAGATTTTTGTTTAAAATCATTTTTGTTTTTTTATTCCGCTGTAAATCGGAAGGCAAAGAAAATATTCCGGAAAATACCGGAGTTATAATTTCTCCCAATCATATGAGTTTTTTTGATCCGCCTCTGACAGGTTGTTTTATGAATCGGGATTTATATTTTATGGCCAAACAGGAATTATTTGAAATTCCTATTCTGGGTTTTTTAATCAAAAGAACAAACGCTTTTCCGGTTAAAAGAGGAATGCAGGATATGTCCGCTTTCAGAAGTGCTTTTTCTTTGCTTGAGAATAAAAAAGCTCTTTTAATGTTTCCGGAAGGAACAAGATCAAAAGACGGTATAATGGGTAAAGCAAGAGCCGGTGTCGGAATGGCTGCCTGTATTGCTCAGGTTCCGGTTGTGCCTGTCAAAATCCTTAACACCAATAACATGAAAAAATTTAAACAAATAATTATAAAATACGGCAAACCGGTATATCCGCCTAAAGAATATTCAAAAGAAGATTATTTATTGTTATCACAAAAAATTTTGGATGAAATAAAAAAGCTATGAAAGAATTATTATTTTTTTTGATCGTAACGGTTTCTGACTATCTTTTTTTGTTTATTTTCTTTTTTGGATGTTTTGTATTTTTAGTTTTGTCTTTTTACGCAAAAAACAAAATTTTAAAAAATACCGCATTAATATGTTTTTCCGTTTTTTTTGTTTTTTGTTTTTTTGAATTGATGTTTGCTTTTCAAATGGACGTATTTAAGTATTCTGAGCCTGACAAAGAACTTATAGAAAACATAGACAATTTTCATGTAGAGCATAAAATTTATATTCAAGATAACAAAGGACAAAGAAAACGATATCTTTTTCAAAAAGAGTCCGAAAAAGAGGAATTTCTCAGTAAAAAACAATATAAGATAATTTATGATGTTGATTATTCCATGTTGGGGAAATTTTTTAGATATACAAAAGGAAATATTTCCTCCGAAAATGCGTATGTTTTTTTGGGATGTTCTTTTACTTTCGGAGATGGTTTAAAAGATGATCAGACTTTACCGTATTATTTTTCAAAACTTAATAATTTTAATTCAAATGTTTTAAATTTCGGAGTTATAGGGAAGAGTACAAATTTTGGTTTAAATATCCTTAATTCAAATATTATAAATAAATATTTAACAAAGGCGAAAAATATACATTTTATATATTCTTTGATTTCCGATCAGGCTTTTAGAAATTTTAATTTTGATCTTTATGACCGCAGCGATGACTGGATATATAAAGATCGCAAATGGATGAGAATAAAACAGCCTTTTGAAACAGTACAGATTATTTTTGCTAAAAGCTACATATTCAGAAAAATATTTTTACCTTTAATAGACGATTCAAATAGTGATTTTTATGAAAATTATATCATAAACAGTCTGAATGAAATTAGAAAAATCGCAAAAAATAAATATAATGCAGAATTTACGATAATAGTGTGGCCTTCTATTGAAATTAATTTTAAAACAAAACTTGCTATTGAAAAATTTGACATAATAGAGCTTCCTGAATATTTTGAGCCCCATGAGGCAGGAAGTCCGTACAGAATATTATATGACGATCATCCTACGGCAAAAGCAAATGAAGAAATTGCGGAAATTCTTGACGAACATCTGAAGTCTTTATATGTGCCGGAGACAAAAAATGATTAGAAAAAAAATTAAAATTGCAAAAAGTTCCGGTTTTTGTTTCGGAGTAAAAAGAGCTATTGAGCTTGCCGAGAAAGTTGCCGCCAATAATAAGAAAGTTTATACATTCGGACCTTTGATTCATAATCCCCAGGAAGTCAAAAGATTGGATAAAGAAGGGATAAAAGTTATTGAAGAACATTCAAAAATAAGAAAAGGAATTCTCGTCTTAAGAACACACGGAATAGAACAAAAAATTCACGAAAAACTGTCAAAAAGAAGAAATATAGAGGTTATAGATGCGACTTGCCCTTTTGTAAAAAGGGCTCAGGATATTGTTAAAAAATTAAGTTATAAAAGCGAACAAATTGTAATTGTCGGAGAAAAAACACATCCTGAAGTTATTGCTTTGGTATCCTACGGGAAAGGTAAATGTGTCGTTGTTGAGGACAAAAAAGATATCAAAAAAATCAGAAAAACGGATGTAATTCATATTGTAAGCCAAACTACGCAAAGTCCGAAACAATTTAATAATATTGTAGAATGTATTTCAAAGATATCAAAAGTTAAAATTTATAACACGATATGCCGGGCCACTTTTGACAGGCAAAGCGCTGCGGAAAGATTGGCAAAATCAGTCGATATTATGATAGTTATAGGCGGTAAAAATTCTGGCAATACAAGACGCTTATATCAAATATGTTCAAAAATCGTAAAGACTTATCACATAGAAAATGTTGAAGAAATAAAAAAATCTTGGTTTAATAATAGAACCACGGTAGGCATTACGGCCGGAGCCTCAACGCCTAACTGGATAATAGAAAATATAAAAAGGAGAATAGAAAAAATTTGCGAGTCAGGTCGAAAAGATAAAAAACAGGAGAAAAAGAAGTGAACAAAGAAAATAATAATTTAGATAATTTAACAGTGTTTGAAGACGCCGAAAATATCAGTATGGACGATTTGTTAGGACCTGAGATGAAAGTTAACCGAGGCGAAATAATCAGCGTAAAAATCGTTTCCGAAAATGCGGACGGTTTTTTGGTTGATTTGGGAATGAAGTCCGACGGCATTATATTGAAATCGGAATTTGCCGAGACTCAGATACCAAAAGAACTTAAAACAGGTGCCGAGGTTAAGGTTTTTATTAAAAGAACTTTTCCTAAAATAGAGCTTTCTTACAGAGAAGTTATGGAAAAATCAGCATGGGATAAAATTGAAGAAAATTTTAAGAATAAAAAAAATATTACCGGCACAATACTAAAAACGGTAAAGGGCGGTTTTATAGTAGACATAGGAGTCAACGCCTTTTTGCATATATCACAGGTTGATTCCAATTTTGTTAAAGACGGCGAAAAATACGTAGGCAAAACTTATGAGTTCGCTATAACGGAATTTAACAGGGACGATAAAAAAATAAGTCTTTCAAGAAGAAAACTTCTTGAAGATGAAAAGCTTGCAAAGAAAAAATCTGCGCTTGATGCTTTGGCCGAAGGACAGATTATAGACGGATTCGTTACAAGAATAACTAATTTCGGAGCTTTTATAGATTTAGGCGGCATAGACGGGCTCTTGCATATAGGAGAACTTGCGTGGTATAAAGTCAAAAAAGTTGAAGATCTTCTTAAAGTAGGACAAATAGTAAGAGTGCAGATTGTTAAAGTTGATAAAGAAAACGAAAAAATTTCTTTAAGCATGAAGCAGCTTTCGGCAAATCCGTGGGACAGTGCCGGTGAAAAATATCTGGAGGGCCTGATAATAAAAGGGAAAGTAACATCAGTAACTTCTTACGGAGCTTTTGTGGAATTAGAACCGGGAGTTGAAGGTCTTTTGCATTCTTCCGAGTATGCATGGAATGACAGTGAAAATTCGTTTAAAAAAGAAGTTGTTGCAGGCAAAGAATTAGAAGTTAAAATAATAGGAAGCGACAAAGTTTCAAAAAAGATATCGCTGTCTGTTAAAAAAATGCATACAAATCCGTGGGAAGAAGCCGCAAGGCATTATGTTCCCGGAACGAAAGTAAAAGGAATCGTAAAAAATATAACGCCTTTCGGCGCTTTTGTAAAACTTCCTGAAGGAATAGAAGGCCTTATTCATATAAGTAATTTTTCATGGACAAAAGGCGTAAAACATCCGGAAAATATAGTAAAGAAGGGCGATGAAGTGGAAGTAATGGTTTTGTCTGTAAATACGCAGAATGAAGAAATAGCTCTTTCATTGAAACATCTTAGCCAGGATCCTTATAAAAAATATAAACAGGGAACAGCCGTAAAAGGAAAAGTTAAGAGAGTTCTTGAGTTTGGAGCTTTTGTTGAAATTGAGGAAGGAATAGAAGCCCTGCTTAAAAAGACGGAACTTTCAATGGAGAATAACAGTCAGGAACTTCCTAAAGAAGGCGAAGAGATAGAAGCGACAATAATTAAAGCCGATACAAAAGAAAGAAAACTTGAGATATCAATTAAGAAATTTGAAAAATCCATGGAGAGAGAATTAATAAAACAATTCTCTTCAAATGACGAAAAACCGACATTAGGCGACATATTGGAGCAAATAGAGGAATAATGATAGATTATTTCAGAGGAACTTTAGTTTCAAAAACTTTAAATAATGCCGTAGTTGAAGTAAACGGTACGGGATATGACGTAAACATAACGGTATCATCAAGCGAAAAACTTCCGCAGAGCGGTCATGAAATAAAGCTTTATATCGTTGAATCTACCGGTATGTACGGCGGAGTTGTTTCTCATTACGGTTTTTTGTCAAAAGAGGAAAGAGAGATGTTTCTTCTGATAAAAGATGAAGTTCCCGGCACAGGCGCTAAAAAAACAATGGAATATATGGATAAAATATCAAAATCTTTTGCCGATTTTAAAAACGCCGTTGTTTCAAAAGATATTTCAATGCTGACCGGCGTATTCGGTTTTACGAAAAAGACAGCTGAAAAACTAATATCTTCGCTGAAAGATAAAATATCAAATATTGCCGTAAACGATCCTGCAAAATGGGCGGCTGTTTCTCAAAATTCGATAGCCGCCGAAGCAATAGCCGGGCTTATAGCTTTGGGTTATAAAGAATTTCAGGCAAGAGAAGCTGTTTCAAAGATATCAAAAGACGGCGACAATATGTCTGTAGAAAATATAATAACAGAATCATTAAAATACTTGTAAAATACAAAAAATAATGGCAGAAATATTTTTAAATTATGAATTTGCGTTCATCTTTTTATTTTTCTGCCTGTTTTTTTTTGTTCTTGCCGTAATTGTTAAAAATAAAGCGGCAAAGTTGATTTCGCTGTTTTTGTTTCCCGTGTTTTTTGCGTTAGGAACCTCGGAATTTATTTTATCTTTTACTGTATTGCGCGGGCATTTCAACTCTTATAATACCGATATTTTAGATAAAGGTATGTTTTTGAATAGAATCCGTAAAATAAACGAAACGTGTGTTTCCGACAGGCGCGGGAACAAACTGTTTGCGAAAAACAACAAATATGCCGGCGAGCTCTTAAACAATAAGGCATTCTCAAAAATATACAGCGCCTCTTATTCAGTATTTGATAACGGATTAAGATATACGCGCTGCAACGACAAATCCGATGAAATATATGTTTTTCTGGGATGTTCTTTTACATTCGGAGCCGGAGTCAATGATGATGAAACTTTGCCGTACTATTTTTCGGAACTGGCTGGATTCAAATACAATGTTATAAACTGCGGGCTTATAAGCAAAGGAACGAACACGGCTCTCAATATCGTGAAAAATGAAATCATATATAAAAAGACGGATTCATCCGCGCATGTAAAAAGATTCGTTTATTCTCTTATAGAAGGACATGTCGACAGAAATTTCTGTTTAGACGACTTCAGAGCTAATGACAACTGGTTGTGCGAGCGCAGAAAGTGGGAAAGAGTCAGCCAGCCTTTCGGCACGGTAAAACTTTTGTTTAGCTCAAGCTATATATTCAGAAAAATTTTTCTCCCTCTGATAGACAAGCGCAATAATAATTACTATACTCGGTATCTGATAGATTCACTTTACCGCATAAATGAGATTGTGGCTAAGAAATATAATTCACGGCTTACTTTGATTGTGTGGCCGGACTGCGGCAGAAACGAGCAGTTGTTTAAATGGCTTAAAGAAGTAAAAAATATTGATGTTTTGTTTTTGCCCGACTATATAAGTTCAATCAGAAGCGGATATGTTTTGGCGGACAGCCATCCTACTCCGAAAGCTAATAAAGAAATCGCCCAAATATTGTATAATCATATTGTAATAAAACAAAAGCGGGATAAAAATGGATACAGATAACAGAATTATAGACAATCAAGAAATCAATCAAGAAGAAAAACTTGAGAATACTCTGCGTCCTCAATGTTTGGATGATTTTATAGGCCAGCAGAAACTTAAAGACAATTTAAAAGTTTTTATTGAGGCTTCGAAAAAAAGACACGAACCTCTTGACCACTGCCTTTTTTATGCGCCTCCGGGGCTCGGTAAAACTACTCTTGCTCATATTATCGCAAAGGAAACCGGCGGCAATTTAAGAACAACATCCGGACCTGTTTTGGAAAGAGTCGGAGATCTTGCCGCAATTCTTACAAATCTTTCGGAAGGCGACGTTTTTTTTATTGATGAAATTCACAGAATGAACCATTTAGTTGAAGAATCTCTTTATCCCGTTATGGAAGATTTTGAACTTGATATTATTATCGGGCAGGGACCTTCTGCAAAAACAATAAAACTTCCTGTTCCGAAATTTACTTTGGTAGGAGCAACTACAAGGGCCGGAATGTTATCAAGTCCTTTAAGAGACAGATTCGGAATAATAGAGCATTTGAATTTTTATAACGAAGATGAACTTGTTAAAATAGTTAAAAGATCCGGCATTATAATGAAGGTTGAAATTGATGAAGACGGAGCTTTTGAAATAGCAAAGCGTTCACGGGGAACACCCAGAATAGTTAACAGACTTTTAAGAAGAGTCAGAGACTTTGCCGAAATTAAAACGGGCGGTAAGATAAATAAACAGATAGCTATGGAATCATTGGATTTGCTGGGAGTTGACGAAGCCGGACTTGATAAAATGGACAGGCTTCTTCTTTCAACCATGATAGAAAAATTTGACGGCGGACCGGTAGGAATTGACACTATAGCAGTTTCAATATCCGAAGACGCAGATACTATATCTGATGTTTATGAACCGTTTTTGATACAATCCGGGTTTATCGCAAGAACTCCCAGAGGAAGAATCGCAACGGAATCGGCCTATAAACATTTCGGTTTAAAGATGCCTACAAATAAACAAAAAGAACTGTTTTAATATATATATGTTTTAAAATTAACGGTGTAAAATGGACAGAGTGCTGCTTCATACATGTTGTGCCCCGTGTTCGGCTTCGGCAATTCCTTTATTGGCGGATAAGTATAAAATTACGACTTTATGGTTCAATCCTAATATTTTTCCTGAAAAAGAATATCTGTTAAGAAAACAAACATGGCTTGCTTATTCAAAACTTTTAAATATTGAAACAAGAGAAATTGAAGCTGATTGGGTCGGGCATGAAGAAAAATACGGTCAGTTATGGCTTAATAAAGCTATTGAATCCGACAAAGGCAGATGTTATTACTGCTATGAAAGCAGATTGGAAGAAACCGCCAGAATTGCCAAAAAACTCTCAATAGATAATTTTTCAACGACACTTCTTTCAAGTCCCTATCAGAAACATGAAACTATAAAAAAAACGGCTGAATATTTGGCTGAAAAATATGAATTGAATTTTGTTTACATAGATCCCAGAAAGGATTTTTATACCGGAGTAAATTCCGTAAAAAAAATAGGATTATACAGCCAAAGATACTGCGGATGCAGGATAAGCATAAGATAATTTATTTTAAATTTAGTTTTAAAACTAAAGAAACTGTATTATCGGATAAAATTCTTTTCTCAATTAAAAAATCATTGTCCGCGAGTTCTTTTTTGATGTTTTTACCGTTAAGATGTTTCATTACAAAAAAACCGTTATAAATCAAATCGTCTTTTTTGGGGCCATTGTAAATTTTCGACAACGAAAATATCTGTCTTTTAAGAGAAATCATAAAGTTATTTTTTTTATTTATGTAGGATAATAAAATATATCCGTCTTTTTTTAAAATTTGTTTTATAAAACCGTAAATTTCCTGTCTTTTTTGCTTATTTTCCGCCAAATTTAAAACTTTTGAGCAGATGACAATGTCATATTTTTTGTCTGATGCGGTAACGGATGATATTTTCATGCATTCTATCTTAAAATTCTGCCTTATAAAGTGAAAGCTTTCTTCGCAATATCCGCCGTCAAAAGATATATCGCAGATTTCAGTTTCTTTATTAATAAAGTGCTTTAATAAATCTGTATTTATTTTTGCCGTATTTGTCCAATCACGAGTGTTTATAAGAATTGATTGGTGTATTATTTTGAGATCGTTTTTATAATCAGGCTGTTTTTCAGGCATAATAAAAATGTTAAAAATTTTTTTTGATTTTAACATTATCAACTTAAAATAATTATTAAAATTTGAAATAAAATATAAAAGAATGCTTAATGTTTTTCCGGAGAATGAATCAAATGATATTGTTTTGCCGTCACCGGTAATTTTTGAAACGATTCCTATAAGACTGTCTCGGGTTACGTATGTTTTATCGCATATTGGATTTAAATCGCCTTTTGTTTTTAATGCGATGCCGTTTGTCGTTTTTAATATTTTTATTACTCTGTGAACGGTGGGAACGGATTTATTGTTCAAATCGTTATGAAAAGTTACTAACGAATATTTTTTTATTTTGTTAATATCAACGTCATTGCAAATTATCCGGTCTCCTTTGCGTATCAACGGAGACATGCTGTCGCTTATAACGGTAAATATTTTGTTGTTTGATTGTTCTATAAGCTTTTTTGCGATTTCAATATGTTTTTTATTCATTTGCCTTTATTTTATGAAATTTGAAGAGTCGGCGTCATCCGATACGGGCATAATAAAATATGCGATTATATAAAGTAAAACCATAGGAAAGAAACCCGTTATTAAAACAATGAAGATAAAAATCAATCTCAGCAATGTTCTGTCAATATTAAAATAATCTGCAAGACCGGCTATTATTCCGGCGACTATTTTTTCTTTTGGAATACGAACTAATTTTTTACCCATAATTCCTCCGAATTTATAGTGTTTTTAAATTATATCATTTTGGCTGCCGTAAAAAAAACAACAAGCGGAAAAAACGCTTGTTGTTTTTTATTACAGTAAAGAAAAAATTATTTCAGCGAATTTTCCAAGGCGTCAATTCCTTTTTGAATTTTTTCCATTGATGTTGCATAAGAAAGTCTGATATAGCCGGGAGCTCCGAATGCAGAGCCCGGAACAACCGCTATTTTGGCCTGTTCAAGAAGATATGCCGCAAGCTCGCTGTCCGTATTTATTGTTTTGCCTTTATATTGTTTTCCCAAAAGTTTTGAGATATTCGGAAATACATAAAAAGCGCCTTCCGGAGACAGACAATTAACGCCGTCTATATTATTTAAACGTTCAACTATGTAGTTTTTTCTTTTTTCAAATTCAACTCTCATCATTTCAAGAGCTTCTTTAGGTCCGTTTAATGCTTCAGTCGCGGCTTTCAAAGATATTGATGTAGGATTGGATGTTGACTGGCTTTGGATATTTGTCATTGCCGCTATAATTTCTTTAGGGCCTGCAGTATAACCGATTCTCCACCCTGTCATTGCAAATGCTTTTGAAACTCCGTTTACTACGAGAGTTCTTGCTTTTACTTCAGGGCTGACTTGTGCAATTGATGCAAATTTAAAATCTCCATAAATAAGTTTTTCATAAATTTCATCCGATATAATAAGCAAATTATGTTTTATGCAAATTTCTGAAATTTCTTTAAGTTCTTCAAAAGTATAAGTAACTCCTGTCGGATTTGAAGGAGAATTTATTATGATTGCTTTTGTTTTTGATGTTATAACTCCTTCAATTGCTTTTGGAGTTATCTTAAAATGATTTTTATCATCGGTGTATACTATTATCGGAATTGCACCCGCAAGCAGCGCCATATCGGGATAAGATACCCAATAGGGAGCGGGAATAATGACTTCATCTTCATCGTCAAAAACAGCTTGGAATATATTATACAGAGAATGTTTTGCTCCGCATGATACGATTATCTCATTTTGAGCATAATCAAGATTGTTTTCTGTTTTTAATTTGTTGATTATGGCATTCTTTAAATCTGCGGTTCCTGCGACAGGACAATATTTTGTAAACCCGCCGTTTATTGCTTTGATTGCCGAGTCTTTAATATTTTGCGGCGTATCAAAATCAGGTTCACCCGTTCCGAAACTGATTACGTTGATTCCCTGAGCCTGCAATTCTTTTGCTTTTGCGTCGATCGCTAATGTGGGGGACGGCTTGATGCTCTGTACTCTTTTTGATAAAAACATGGTGTATTCCTCACACAAAAACCGGCACTTACGTACCTTTCTTGACATCTAAAAAAAATTTTGATATATTATACCGATTATAAAGGAGTAAGTCAATGTATGCAATAATTATGACAGGCGGAAAGCAGTACAGAGTTGAGAAGGGAATGAACGTGGTAGTTGAAAAATTGGAGAATGCCGAAAAAGGACAGGAAGTTGTTCTTGATCAGGTTCTCATGATTGCTGATGGTGATAAAGCAACAATAGGAAGACCTACTGTTAACGGAGCAAACGTTAAAGCAAAAATAGTAGCTCAAAAAAGACTTCCGAAAGTTCTTGTATTTAAAAAAAGACCTAAAAAAGGTTATAAAAAAATGCAGGGACACAGACAGTATGTTACCGAAATAGAAATTACCGACATTAAAGCTTAAGAAGTTCAGTTTAGGAGATTAAGACATGGCACACGTAAAAGGACAAGGATCCAGCAGTAACGGCAGAGATTCGCATGGTAAAAGATTAGGAGTAAAAATATACGGAGACCAGTTGGCTCCGGCAGGCGCAATCATTGTACGTCAGAGAGGAACAAAGTATCATCCCGGCGAAAATGTAGGTATGGGAAAAGATCACACAATATTTGCAAAGATTACGGGAACTGTTAAGTTTATCAGAAGAGCAGACGACAGATGTTTCGTAAATGTTGTTCCTAATTAATTTGCAGCAAAATAAAACATGTTTATAGACAAAGCAAAAATTTTTATTACAGCCGGTCGCGGTGGCGACGGCTGTATTTCATTTAGAAGAGAAAAATATGTTCCTTTCGGCGGGCCTAACGGAGGCAACGGCGGCAAGGGCGGCGATATTTATATAGAAACCGATAACAAAAAAATTACTCTTTTGGATTTGTCATATAAACCTAAATTTCATGCCGAAGACGGTTACAGAGGCGAAAACAGCGATAAATTCGGCCGTTATGGAGAAGATTTAGTAATAAAAGTTCCAATCGGAACCGTTGTTTATAAAAACGGAGAACTTTTTGCCGATTTAAAAGAAATAGGTAAAAAAATTCTTATTGCAAAAGGCGGAAGAGGCGGAAGAGGTAATGCTTCTTTTAAAACGCAAAACAATACTGTACCCAGAATAGCCGAAAAAGGCGAACCCGGAGAAACGGCCGAAATAGATTTGGAATTGCGCTTAATTGCGGATGTCGGGCTTGTCGGTTTCCCGAATGCGGGCAAATCAACTTTTCTGTCTGTTGTCAGTTCCGCCAGACCTAAAATTGCCGATTATCCGTTTACAACGCTTGAGCCTAACCTAGGCGTTGTACACATAGATGATAAACAATTTGTAATAGCGGATATTCCGGGTATTATTGAAGGAGCTCATAAAGGCAAGGGGTTAGGCCTTGAATTTTTACGCCATATAAAAAGAACAAAAGTTTTAATATATTTGATAGACGTCAGCGGTTTTGACGGAACAGACCCTTGCAAAACGTATAAAGTTCTATCAAATGAATTAAAGAAATATTCGAAGTATATGTCAAAAAAACATATGGTAATAGCTTTAAATAAAACGGATATTGATTCATCAAAGGAAAATATCAAAAAATTTAAGAAAAAAATTAAAGGAATAAAAATATATCCGATATCAAATATGACAAAAGAAGGCATAAGTGATTTATTGTTTGATGTTTATAAATTAATCAATAAACCTATAGAGGAAGAAGAAATTGAAAGCATACCTGTCAAAAAATATATATATGAACCTGAATTTAAAGTTGATTTGGACGAAGACGGAATTTTTGTGGTAAGCGGTAAAAAAGTTGAAACGCTTGCAGAAATGACAAAATTCAATGAAGATGAAGCGCTCAGACGATTTCAAAATATACTGAAAAAAATGGGAGTGGAGCTTGCTCTTGAACAAAAAGGCTGTAAGGTTGGCGATACGGTAAGAATAGGTGTGTTTGAATTTGAGTTTCAAAAATAACGCAAATAAAATATATGCAGAAAATACGGCATCTTCAAATAGATGCCGTATTTTTTATTTTACAATTGTAATAGGCGTAAATTTATATCCGTCGTTTGTTTTTGAAACCGTTCCTATGGCCGGATATATCAAATGAGCTCCGGCGACTACGGTTTTATCTTTTGAAACTTGTTCAAGAATATCTTTGCGAATAGCGACTGTCTCTTTAGGATTATTATCATAATGAGTGTAAATATCCGGTTTTGAAAATTGAACCGGAGCATGCAAAATGTCGCCCCAAAATAAAACTGATTTTCCCTTTGTCGTAATTTTATACATTGTTTGCCCTGAAGTGTGTCCGTATACGGGTATCGGTTTTATTTCTTTTATGATTTCTTCATTAGTATCAAATACTTTAATTTTATCTTGTTGGTAGATTTCAAAAATTTTGTTATTTGAATTGCAGTCTGCTTCTCTTTTGGATATAAATATAGTCGCATTTGGCAATACTGGAGTTTTTTGTTTATTTATCAATCCGCCTATATGGTCAGGATGCATATGCGTAATGCAGACAAAATTTATGTCTTCCGGATTTATTTGTATTTCATTAAGACGTTTTAACAAAACGTCGGAATCTGATCCGGTATCAAATAATATTTTAAAATCCGGAGTTATTGCCAAAAAAAATGTTACGGTTGATTTTGTGGAATTTGGTTTTGCCAAATAAGACGCCAAAACTTTCGCCGATCCGGGATACAGAAACAAATCTTTCGGATGTTCAAACGTTGATTCAATCAGGGAAAAAACTGTTATGTCTCCTATAATATTTTTTGCAAAATCAGAATTTTGTTTTGTTTCCGAAAAGACGGGCGCCGCACAAAACATAAAAGTAAAAATAAAACTCAGGAATAATCTTATCATAAAACCTCCGATTATATTTAAAACAGTATTTTATTTTCTTTTTCGGCAAAAATCAATTCCCTTTAATGCCGAGTATATTTATTAGAATAATTTTTGTATAATCATTAACTGATGAAAAAAATAATTTTTGCCTTATGTCTTTTGTCGACGGTAACATCATGTGCGGTTTTTGATTATCCGAAAAGATTTGCCGGGTATTCAATCGCAAACTTTGAAAATGAGAAAGACGGGAGATTTTCTTTCAGGGCCAATATCCCATCTGAAAAAGCATATAATAAATGCAAATTATTTTTATTTGAAAAAAAACTTAACGTAAATTTTGAAAGTAAAAAGAAAAAATATATCGTTGCGAGTAAATTTACGGTGCTGTTTGAATATTGCCTTGATTCTACCGAAGTTGCTTTTTTTGTGCACCGCGAGAATGATGAAACTTCGACGATAGAAGTGATTTCAAACAACAGCATGCTTGCAAAATTTGTTTTTGCCGAAATGCAAAAATATTTTGGTTTGTAAAAAAATGCTTGACAAAAAAATAAAGTTATGTTAATATAACCGAGCTTTAGAAAATAATTTAAAAAAATTAAAATAAAGCTTGACAAAATTTTTAAAGTGTTGTAAAATAAATTCACTTTAAAAAATAAACAGAGTTCTTTCAGAAGTTTACGACGAAAAAAAAGTAGTTGACAAAATAAATTTTTTTTTGTAATATATTTTTCAAGAAGTTAATATAGTTGCCGGTTTTAAAGGCAACACAATAAAAGTAGTAGGGTTCAAAAAGTCTTCGAAACGAAGCACCCAAACTAATATTAAAGCAGGAAAGAAACCTTTGCTAGTAAGAGTAAGGCAAAGAGGGTTATCCTTCTCTCGCTTTAAAACGGTCTTTGAAAACTGAATAATGTGCAGATAAGTGCCCTGTAAAAGGGGCAATCAAGCAATTTAGGGTCTAAGTTGTTTTTTTGTAGTTTTTTTATACTATGTATATAGTATATTTATTAATGTAATTAAGAGCTTAAGCAAAACTCTATAAAATTATTTTATGGAGAGTTTGATCCTGGCTCAGAGTTAACGCTGGCGGCGTGCCTAACACATGCAAGTCGAGCGAGCTTGTAGCAATACAAGTTAGCGGCAAACGGGTGAGTAACACATGGGAAACCTCCCTCAGAATGGGGAACATCTCCGAGAAATCGGAGCTAATACCGCATAAGACCACAGTCCGGCATCGGACAGGGGTAAAAGCAGCAATGCGTTTTGAGATGGTCCTGTGTCCTATCAGCTAGTTGGTGAGGTAACGGCTCACCAAGGCTAAGACGGGTATCCGGCCTGAAAGGGTGAACGGACACACTGGAACTGAGACACGGTCCAGACTCCTACGGGAGGCAGCAGTGGGGAATTTTGGACAATGGGGGAAACCCTGATCCAGCGACGCCGCGTGAAGGATGAAGGCCTTCGGGTTGTAAACTTCTTTTGGAGGGGACGAATAAATTGACGGTACCCTCAGAAAAAGCCACGGCTAACTACGTGCCAGCAGCCGCGGTAATACGTAGGTGGCGAGCGTTACTCGGAATTACTAGGCGTAAAGCGTATGTAGGCGGTTGTATAAGTCTATGGTGAAATTTCCTGGCTCAACTGGGAAGGGACATAGATACTGTATGGCTTGAGTGTTGGAGGGGGAGACGGAATTCCTGGTGTAGCGGTGAAATGCGTAGATATCAGGAGGAACACCGATGGCGAAAGCAGTCTCCTGGCCAAATACTGACGCTGAGGTACGAAAGCTAGGGTAGCAAACAGGATTAGATACCCTGGTAGTCCTAGCTGTAAACGATGTTCACTAGATGTGGGAGGTATCGACCCCTTCCGCGTCGACGCTAACGCATTAAGTGAACCGCCTGGGGAGTACGGCCGCAAGGTTGAAACTCAAAGGAATTGACGGGGGCCCGCACAAGCGGTGGAGTATGTGGTTTAATTCGACGCAACGCGAAAAACCTTACCTGGGCTTGAACTGCTAATGGTAAAAACCGGAAACGGCAATGACCCGCAAGGGAGTTAGCAGAGGTGCTGCATGGCTGTCGTCAGCTCGTGTCGTGAGATGTTGGGTTAAGTCCCGCAACGAGCGCAACCCCTATCCCATGTTACCTTCGCAAGAAGGGTCTCTGAGGAAACTGCCATCGATAAGATGGAGGAAGGTGGGGACGACGTCAAGTCATCATGGCCTTTATGTCCAGGGCTACACACGTACTACAATGGTCGGTACAGAGGGCAGCGAAATCGTAAGATGAAGCGAATCTCATAAAGCCGGCCTCAGTTCAGATTGTGGGCTGCAATTCGCCCACATGAAGGTGGAATCGCTAGTAATCGCAGATCAGCAGGCTGCGGTGAATACGTTCCCGGGCCTTGTACACACCGCCCGTCACACCACGAAAGTCAGTCTTAACAGAAACCGTTGTGCTAACCGCAAGGAGGCAGGCGTCTAAGTTAAGGTTGGTGATTGGGGTGAAGTCGTAACAAGGTAGCCGTACGAGAACGTGCGGCTGGATCACCTCCTTTATAAGGAGTAAACATACGTTCTTAACTGAACGGGATGTTAACGGTCGTTCCCTAAATTGCGCATTCGGGATTACTACCTGTATGGGGCATTTTTCTACACATTATTCGGTTATTTTTTTTGCTGGTTTTGGTCGGCATTAGTCTCAAGTTTTTAATAAAACTTGACGATAGGAGTTCTAAGCGGGCCTATAGCTCAGTTAGTTAGAGCGCACCCCTGATAAGGGTGAGGTCTGTGGTGCAACTCCACATAGGCCCACCAAACACGGCACATCTCATAATTATTATAGTTGGACTTTTGGGGATATAGCTCAGCTGGGAGAGCGCCTGCTTTGCAAGCAGGAGGTCGTGAGTTCAATCCTCACTATCTCCACCATAAAAGAATTTTTCAGTTTTATACTGATATTATAGAAGCAATCAGAAGAGATGTTCATTGAAAACTTAATAGGCAAATCAGCGTCTTCATATTTTCAAAATATGAAAACAAACACAATTAGTTGAAGTCGTAATGTTGTAAATTTTTAAATGTTGTAAAGCATAAAGATCACTTTGAAATATCTTATCGAAAGATGGGATTAGAGAATGTGATCAAGCTACTAAGTGCATATGGTGAATGCCTTGGCTAAGATTGTCTACGAAGGACGTGGTAAGCTGCGATAAGCTACGGGTAGGTGCAAACAACCTTTTATCCGTAGATCTCCGAATGGGGTAACCCCGTAATAAGTAATTATTATGATCCCGCAAGGGAAGACAACCCAGGGAAGTGAAACATCTCAGTACCTGGAGGAAAAGAAATCAACCGAGATATCGAAAGTAGTGGCGAGCGAAATCGATACAGCCTAAACCGTTGTATTTATACAACGGGGTCATAGGACTACATAAGTAGAGTTATCAATCAAATTATTAACCGAACGGTTTGGAAAAACCGACCAAAGAAGGTGATAGTCCTGTAAGTGAAAATAATTTGACTCGAAGTAGTATCCTGAGTACCATCGGACACGTGAAATCCGGTGGGAATTTGGGGAGACCACTCTCCAAGGCTAAATACAAATCTTAGACCGATAGTGAACCAGTACCGCGAGGGAAAGGCGAAAAGAACCGTGGAAACGGAGTGAAATAGAACCTGAAACCGTATGCATACAAGCAGTTCGAGGATTATGATGGAAGCTTCGGCAACCATAAGGTCTGAGAGCGTGCCTGTTGAAGAATGATCCGGCGAGTTAATTGGTAGGTGCAAGGATAAGTGTTAGATTAACGTCTGTCACGCATCCGTAGCGAAAGCAAGTCTGAAAGGGCGACAAGTACCTATTATTAGACCCGAAGCCAAGTGATCTATGCCTGGACAGAGTGAATCCCCTTTAACAGGGGGAGGAGGCTCGAAGCGTCGACCGTTGAAAAGGTCTTGCATGAGCTGGGTATAGGGGTGAAAGGCCAATCGAACTTGGTGATAGCTGGTTCTCCTCGAAATAGTTTTAGGACTAGCCTGGTACGTTAAGTCCGAGAGGTAGAGCACTGAATAATCTAGGGGGTGTAACCCACTTTCCGAAGTTAATCAAACTCCGAATTCTCGGATGTATTTTACCGGAGTCAGTACGTGTGGGATAAGCTTCACGTGCAAAAGGGAAACAGCCCAGACCACCAACTAAGGTCCCAAAATATATGCTAAGTGGTACAAGGAAGTGGAATTTCTTAGACAGCTAGGAGGTTGGCTTAGAAGCAGCCATCCTTTAAAGAGTGCGTAACAGCTCACTAGTCAAGTGATTCTGCGCCGAAAACACCCGGGGCTCAAGCATATTACCGAAGTTGTGGATTCTATAGCAATATAGAGTGGTAGAGGAGCGTTCTCGCGACACTGAAGGTGTACCGTAAGGAGCACTGGAGTTGCGAGAAGTGAGGATGTCGGAATAAGTAGCGATAAAAGAGGTGAAAATCCTCTTCGCCGAAAACCTAAGGTTTCCTTGAGTAAAGTTCGTCTGCTCAGGGTCAGTCGATCCTAAGCCGAGGGCGAAAGCCGTAGGCGATGGGTATCCGGTTAATATTCCGGAACTATCTTTAGTGCGTATAATGTGTTTAGCTACGCTTTCCAGTAGAACATCATGTCATTGGTTGTACATGTTGCCTCGCAAGAGGGAGGACTTGGAGCAATCCGAGGAACTGTTCGTATGGGGAGCCAAGAAAAACCTAAGCACCTGTTCTAGAGATAAACGTACCGCAAACGGACACACGTAGGTGGGGTGAAAATCCTAAGGCGCGCGAGATAACTTTCGTTTAGGAACTCGGCACAATTGGCCCCGTAACTTCGGGATAAGGGGTGCCTATGGCAACATAGGCCGCAGTGAAATGGCCCTCGTGACTGTTTAACAAAAACACAGGACTCTGCTGAAATCACAAGATGATGTATAGGGTCTGACGCCTGCCCGGTGCTGGAAGGTCAAGGGGAGATGTTAGCCGCAAGGCGAAGCGTTGAACTTAAGCCCCAGTAAACGGCGGCCGTAACTATAACGGTCCTAAGGTAGCGAAATTCCTTGTCGGGTAAGTTCCGACCTGCACGAATGGCGTAACAAAGAGGGCACTGTCTCAACGAAAGACTCGGCGAAATTGTGGTACCCGTGAAGACGCGGGTTGCCTGCAGCTAGACGAAAAGACCCCGTGGAGCTTTACTGTATCTTAGCCTTGAATTATGGAGTTTATTGCGTAGAATAGGTGGGACACTTCGAAGCATGGCTTTTGGGCTGTGTGGAGTGGCAATGTGAAATACCACCCTATCAATTCTGTGGTTCTAACTCCCAGGTTTATAACGACCGGGAGGACATGGTTAGGTGGGCAGTTTAACTGGGGCGGTTGCCTCCTAAATAGTAACGGAGGCGTTCAAAGGTACCCTCAGGACCAATAGAAATGGTCTGTCGAGTGCAAGTGCAGAAGGGTGCTTAACTGCGAGACCTACAAGTCAAGCAGATGCGAAAGCAGGAACTAGTGATCCGGCGGTTCAGTGTGGAATTGCCGTCGCTCAACGGATAAAAGCTACCCCGGGGATAACAGGCTTATTTCATCCAAGAGTCCATATCGACGATGAAGTTTGGCACCTCGATGTCGGCTCATCTCATCCTGGGGCTGGAGCAGGTCCCAAGGGTTTGGCTGTTCGCCAATTAAAGAGGTACGTGAGCTGGGTTCAGTACGTCGTGAGACAGTACGGTCTCTATCTACTGTAGGCGCAGGAAATTTGAGGGGGCTCGTTCTTAGTACGAGAGGACCGGAATGAACATACCTCTGGTGTTTCGGTTGTTCCGCCAGGAGCATTGCCGAGTAGCCAAGTATGGTTAAGATAAACGCTGAAAGCATATAAGCGTGAAACTTTCCCCAAGATAAGATTTCCCTAAAGGTCACCCGTAGACTACGGGTTTGATAGGTAAGAAGTGTACGTGCAGTAATGCATTTAGCTAACTTATACTAATCGACCGTTTGGCTTGGTCACATTCTCTAATCCAAGTGATTGAATGTTTAGTTGTTTTGCCTAATTAAGTTGATTTGTTCTTTAAATCACAGTATAATAATTGAAAAATTTCTGGTGGCTATACCGTTGGTGTCACACCCGATCCCATTCCGAACTCGGAAGTTAAGCCCTTCAGGGCCGATGGTACTTGCACCGCAGGGTGCCGGGAGAGTAGGTCGTCGCCAGATTCAATATAGACTGCAAGCGTTATTAATTTAGCGCTTGCAGTCATAAGTTTTTCTGTCAAAGACAGCAAGGACCGAAAGGTTTAATACGAAAGTACTTGCCGAGACTGGGAATAATCGGATAGGTTAATTTTACAAACTTCTCATCTCGTGAGAAGTTTTTTTTATTTGTGATAAAATTTTGAAGTAATCATTGAAGAATGTTTAGTTTTAAATTTTGTTAAATATAATAGTTTTGAGGAGTACAAAGATGCCAAATATTAAGAATCAGGAAGAAGTCAAAAGTTTAATCGCCAAATTTAAGGCGATGAAAGGCATGATAATGACTCAGTATCAGGGTCTTAACGTCAGCCAGATTTCGGAATTGAGAAACGAACTGAGAAAATGCGGCTGCGAATATGTAGTCGTAAAGAATACGCTCGGTAAAGTAGCTTTAAAAGAAGTCGGCCTTGACATTGCAAGCGAATATTTTGAAGGGCCTATCGCTCTTGTTATGGAAGAAAGCAATGATCCTGTTTCTCCGGCAAAAATTGTTTCGGAATTTGCAAAAAAGAATGAAAAATTTGTTGTCAAAGCAGGTTTTTTAGACGGTAAAGTCTTACAGGCGAACGAAATAAACGCATTGGCTGCGCTTCCTTCAAAAGAAGTTCTTATCGCCAAAATGCTTGGCAGCATGAATGCTCCTATTTCAGGACTTGTAAACGTAATGCAGGGTTCTATAAGAAATTTAGTTTATGTTTTAAATGCGGTTAAAGAAAAACAAATAGCGTAAAGGCGGAAGCTTGGAAGTTTGGAAGACGAGAAGCTGAGCAAAGACAAAGACGAAACAAAAGATAAAAAAGCAGTTAAAACAAAAATAAAATTAAAAAATAAAAGTGGGGGATTAGTAAAATGGCTATGACGAAAGATCAATTAATTGAAGCGATTTCATCAATGACAGTTTTGGAAATGGCGGAATTGGTAAAGGCTTTAGAAGAAAAGTTCGGCGTTTCAGCAGCGGCACCTGTAGCAGTAGCAGCGGCAGGAGCAGCGGCACCGGCAGCAGCAGCGGAAGAAAAAACTGAATTCACGGTTGTTTTGGAAAATGCCGGCGCAAATAAAATCGGCGTAATCAAAGTTGTCAGAGAATTGACAGGCCTCGGACTTAAAGAAGCTAAGGACTTGGTAGACGGCGCTCCTAAAACAGTTAAAGAAAACGTAGCAAAAGCCGAAGCAGAAGATATGAAGAAGAAACTTGCTGAAGCAGGCGCGACTGTAGGTTTGAAGTAATTTAATTTTTTTAACAAGTTGAAATGTTTATATAACGATATTGAAAACGGGTAAAGTTCCTAAACCAGAACAATCAACGGCGGTAATAGCAAAACGTATAAAATAATTGTAAAATGAATCAAAAAACAATTGACAAGAGATAAATATTAAGTGTATAATATACGCTTAATTTTATCTTTTTTGTCACAAAAATTTATATAAACGGATTAACTTATGAAAAGAGTAAACTTTGGAAGAATAAGTTCCCCGATTGACCCGCCTTTATTGCTCGGGATGCAGAAAGATTCTTTTGCGGAATTTTTGCAGATTGAAACAGCCCCGGAAAAAAGAAAAATACACGGTCTTGAAGGCGCTTTTAGAGACGTATTCCCTCTGACAAATTCAGACGGAAGTTTAGTAATGGATTTTATTTCATACGATTTCGGCGAACCGAAATATTCCGTTGAAGAATCCATAGCAAGAGACGAGACTTTTGCAGCCCCTTTAAAAATAAAATTGAGACTTTCACATAAAAAAGAAGACGGCAAACTGAAAGAACTTTCCGAACAGGAAGTTTATTTCGGCGATATTCCTCTTATGACGCCTACCGCTACGTTTGTTATAAACGGTGCCGAAAGAGTCGTCGTCAGCCAGATACACCGTTCGCCGGGCGTTATTTTTGAAGAAGACGAAGAAAAAAAAGTAACTCTTTTCGGAAAACCTTTGTATTTCGGAAGAATAATACCTTACAGAGGAGCATGGGTTGAATTTGAATTTGACCAAAACGGCATTCTCTACGTAAGAATAGACAGAAAAAGAAAAATACTTGCAACAACGCTTTTAAGAGCAATAGGTTTTGAAAGCGACGTTGAAATATTGAATTTGTTCAGAGATACGAAAGAAGTTTCGCTTGACGCGGCTCCTTCAACTCTTGCAAACGAATGTCTTGCCGACGATATTTTTGACAAGGCGACAGGCGAAGTTCTTTTTGATGCCGGTAAAGAATTAACCGAAACGGTTATTGAAAAGATGAAAGCGAAAGGCCTTTCCACCGTTGTCGTATTTAAAGATACGACAATTCTTTTGACTCTTAAAAAAGATTCAATCAAAACACAAAAAGAAGCAGTAAATCATATTTATAAAGTTTTAAAAACACAGGAATTTATCGTTCAGGAAAGAGCGCAGGGATTTTTAGACGAATTATTGTTTAAATCGGTAAGAAGATACGATTTTACGACAATAGGAAGATATAAAATTCTTAAAAAACTCGGACCTATTTACCAGTATTACAAAGATAATTTTAATTTGACAATACCGGCTGAAAACAAAAGAACCGTTGCAAGAGAAGATATTGTTACCACAATAAAGTATCTTCTTATGATTTATAACGGCGATATGAGTTTTGAACATGCGGGTAAAAAAATAAAACTAGGGTTAGACGACATTGACCATCTCGGAAACAGAAGAGTAAGGTCAGTCGGAGAACTTTTGGAAAACCAGGTAAGAATCGGTTTGGTTCAGATGGCAAGACTTGTAAAAGAGTATATGAACAATCAGGATAAAGCGACAGTTACTCCCAGATCTTTGATTAATATTACTCCTTTTGTCGCTCAAATCAGAAAATTTTTCGGAACGTCGCAGCTTTCTCAGTTTATGGATCAGATCAATCCTCTTGCGGAACTTACGCACAAGAGAAGACTTTCTGCTCTCGGGCCCGGCGGTTTGAACAGAAAAAGAGCAGGATTTGAAGTCAGAGACGTGCATTATACCCATTACGGACGCGTATGTCCGATTGAAACGCCGGAAGGACCGAATATCGGTCTTATAACTTCGTTGTCTGCTTATGCAAGAGTCAACCAGTACGGTTTGATTGAAACGCCTTTCAAGAAAGTTGAAGGCGCAAAAGTTACAAATAAAATTGAATATATGACTGCAGACACGGAAGACGATTTATTTGTCGCGCAGGCAAATACTCCTATAGACGACAAAGGAAAATTTACTACCGAACTTGTACAGGGAAGATTTTATAACGATTTCTTGTTTAAGTCTCCGGATAAAGTCGATTATATGGATATTTCTCCGATGCAGGTCGTTTCTGTATCGGCGGGTCTTATTCCTTTCTTGGAACATGATGACGCAAACAGAGCTTTGATGGGATGTAACATGCAAAGACAGGCGGTTCCGCTTCTTGTTACGGAAAGACCTTTCGTTTGTACGGGTGTTGAAGATAAAGTCGCAAAAGATTCAGGAGTATCGGTTGCTGCTCAGATAGACGGAGAAGTCGTTTCCGTTTCAGCAGATGAAATAATCGTATGGAACAGCAAAGACGGCGTCAAACAGCATACGTTAAGCAAATATTTAAGATCAAACCAAGACACATGCATTAATCATATTCCGATCGTAAAAGTCGGAGACACAGTTAAAAAAGGCGATATCATAGCCGACGGACAGGCGACAAAAGAAGGACAGCTTTCACTCGGCCAAAATCTTTTGATAGCTTTCATGCCTTGGGACGGTTATAATTTTGAAGACGCAATTTTGTTGTCGGAAAAATTAGTCCAGGACGACAGATTTACGTCCGTTCACATAAGAGAATTTGAAACGGAAGCAAGAGAAACAACAAAAGGCAGACCTGAAGAAATAACGAAAGATATTCCGAACGTCGGAGCAGAAGACTTGCTCAACCTCGATGAAGACGGAGTAATCAGAGTCGGAGCAAACGTACAGAGAGGTGATATCCTCGTAGGTAAAACGGCTCCTAAAGGCGAACAGCAGTCAACTCCCGAAGAAAGACTTTTGAGAGTTTTGTTCGGTAAAAAAGCCGAAGACGTACAGGACGTTTCTTTGAGAGTTTCACCCGGAACGGCAGGAAAGATTTTGGCGGTAAGATCGTTTGTAAGAAGAGAAAAACTTTCCGAAAAAGAAGTTAAGAAAAAACAAGATGAAATGACATCTTTGTATAAAGCCGCAAAAGCAAAACTTGAAAAAGAAAGGAAAGAAGTTCTTGCGCAGGTTTCAAAATCAGAGGCAAAGAAAATAGAATCTTTGTATGAAGCAAAAGAAGAAATACTTAAACAAAATTATGAAAAGGAAAAAGAGAGATTTAAAAAAGGCGACGAACTGCCGGTTTCCGTAAATAAAATTGTTAAGGTTTATATAGCGTCAAAACTTAAAGTTCAGGTCGGCGACAAACTTGCCGGAAGACACGGTAACAAGGGTATTGTTTCAAGAATACTTCCTGTTGAAGATATGCCGAGACTGCCTGACGGAACGCCGGTAGACTGCGTTCTTTCTCCTCTTGCCATACCGTCCCGTATGAACGTGGGTCAGCTTTTGGAAGCCATGCTCGGATGGGCGGGAAAGGTATTGAATACCCAGATGGTAACCCCTGTGTTTGACGGAGCAAGCGAAGATCAGGTTAAGGAACAGGTAAAAAAAGCAAAAGATATGCTTGTTGAACAGAAAGAAAAAGAATTTAAACAGAGAGGTTTGAAGGGTGAAGAACTCAGCAAAGCTCTTGAAGATTACAGATTGAATTATCTTCCGACCGAAGACTGCAAGATTACATTGTTTGACGGAAGAACCGGCGAAGCTTTTATGGAAAAAGTTACGATCGGCGTAATGTATATGTTAAAACTTAATCATTTGGTTGAAGACAAAATGCACGCAAGATCAACCGGCCCTTATTCTCTGATTACAAGACAGCCTCTCGGCGGAAAAGCCCAGTTCGGCGGACAGAGATTCGGAGAAATGGAAGTCTGGGCAATACAGGCCTACGGCGCATCGCACGTTCTGCAGGAATTCTTGACCGTAAAATCCGACGATGTTGACGGAAGAGTCAAGATGTACGACGCGATAATAAAAGGCGAAGCTATATCGGAACCCGGAGTGCCGGAATCGTTTAAGGTTCTTGTAAACGAACTCAGAGCTTTAGGGTTGAACGTAAGCCTTTTAAGCAATAAGGACACCGAGGAAGAAACTGTCGTTGAAGAAAAAAAATAATCTCAAATTAAGTTATTTGAGAATAACGGAAGGACAATATAAATGAGTATAAATAAAAAAAATTCAAAGAAAAAAACACAAAGTCTGAATTTCTTAGATTTTGATGCCGTGAAATTAACGGTTGCAAGCCCGGACGATATTAAGTCATGGTCTTACGGCGAAGTTAAGAAACCGGAAACTATTAATTACAGAACATTCAAACCCGAGAGGGACGGATTGTTCTGCGACTGCATATTCGGACCTACGAAAGACTGGGAATGCCACTGCGGAAAGTATAAATACATAAAACATAAAGGGACCATATGCGACAGATGCGGAGTTGAAGTTGCGGAATCTAAGGTCAGAAGAGAAAGATTCGGGCACATCAATTTGGCAGTTCCTGTAGCGCATCCATGGTTTTTGAAAAAACCGCCGTCAAGAATAGGTATTTTGCTTAATATGAAAATATCGGACCTTGAAAAAGTTATTTATTATACAAAATATGTTGTTACCAATCCTTTAAGAGACGCTTCGGATACGGTATCTTTTTTACATAAAGGCACATTGTTAAAAGAAGAAGAATTTAATTTGTTTAATTACGGTATGAACAGCGCCGTAGTAAGAGAAGAACTTAAAAATGTTTTTGACGGAATTGCCGCGGAAGAATTTGAAGTAAAAGACGAAAAAGAATTGAAAAAAATTCTTGAAAAAGAAGTTAAAACGATGGCTGATTTCAGCGGCGAGAAAAAAACGGAAATAGCGAATAAAATATTTGAAAATATCAAGAAAGGTTCAAAATATTACAGATGCTATTTCAAACCGCACAGCGTATATTTTTATGACGTTGAATCATCGCAGAAATCCGAAATAAAGAAAATTTTGTCTTCTGCTTTTGAAAAATCGGAAACGGTTTTAATATCAGAAGCCGACAGGAAGATAAAGATAGAATTTTTTGACAGGGAAAAAGAAAAACTTTTTACCGAACTTAGAAAAAATCCGGAAGGGTTAAAACAGTTTGAAGGAAAGCTTAAAGTTGAAATGTTCAGAATGGACATGCCTATTTTAAAAACTTTCTCAAAACCCGATACTCCTTTGCTTCTTGAAGAATCCGACATTAAGAAATTTCAATCGGGCTTCGGAACAAATCTTAAAGTTGACATCGGCGCTTCAGCCGTCAGAAAACTTTTGGAAGAAATAAATCTTGACGAAGAACAGAAAGCCATAAGCAAAGAAATCGCAAAAACGACTTCGGATGCCGAAAGAGCAAGACTTATAAGAAAACTCAGAGTCGTTGAAGGATTTAACAGATCCGGTTCAAGACCGGAATGGATGATACTTACTGTTCTTCCTGTAATACCGCCTGATTTAAGACCTTTAGTTGCTCTTGAAGGCGGAAGATTCGCCGCTTCGGATTTGAATGATTTATACAGAAGAATTATAAACAGAAATAACAGATTAAGACATATTGAACAGTTAAAAGCTCCGACAGTTATGATAAATAACGAAAAAAGGCTTTTACAGGAAGCGGTTGACGCTTTGATTGACAACGATTCTATGGCAAGACCCGTAACGGGAGCCGGCAACAGAGTTTTGAAATCATTGTCGGATACACTTAAAGGAAAGCAGGGAAGATTCAGACAGAATTTGCTCGGTAAGAGAGTTGACTATTCGGGAAGAAGCGTTATCGTTGTAGGCCCTTCTCTTAAACTGCATCAGTGCGGTATTCCTAAAGAAATGGCGCTTGAACTTTTTAAGCCTTTTATAATAAGAGAACTCATTGCTCAGGAAGGAGCGACATTAAAATCTGCAAGAAGGATCCTTGAAAGAGGCGATGTAAGAGTATGGAGCATACTTGAAAAAGTAACGAAAGAACATCCCGTAATGCTTAACAGAGCTCCTACGCTTCACAGACTCGGCATTCAGGCGTTTGAACCCGTTTTGGTTGAAGGTAAATCAATCCAGCTTCATCCGCTTACATGTACGGCATTTAACGCTGACTTTGACGGCGACCAAATGGCGGTTCATGTCCCTATTTCAATAGAAGCGCAGCTTGAAGCAAAAATGCTTATGATGACGACAAAAAATATTTTGTCGCCTTCATCCGGAAAACCTATAACGGTTCCCGGACAAGATATAGTTTTGGGAAGCTGCTTTATAACGAAGGAAAAAATGGGCGTTCACGGCGAAGGAAGCATTTTCTCGTCAGTTGCCGAAGTTATAAGCGCATACCAGCAGAAAGAAGTTGATATTCATGCAAGAATAAAAGTTCTTGGTATTACAAACTTGAAAGATTCAAAACTTAAAGATAACGAACAGAAAGACTTGTCAAAGTGGAAAAATTATAAAGGTGAAAATCCGAATTATACAACAGTCGGAAGAGTGATATTTAACGATCATTTGCCGAAAAATGACGACGGTTCATACGCGCTCGGTTATGTAAACAGAGACGTAGGGAAAAAAGATTTGGTTTCTCTTATAGATACGTGCTTTAAAACATTAGGACAGTATAAAACCGTTATATTGCTTGATGAAATAAAGAAACTCGGCTACAAATATGCGACGCTTGCCGGCGTTTCAATTTCAATAGACGCTATGAAAGTTCCGCCTAAAAAAGACGTGATGGTAAAAGAAGCAAAAGCTCAGATTAAGGAAATTGAAAAACAGGCAAAACTCGGTCTTATAACCGAAAGTGAAAGATACAATAAAATCATAGATATCTGGACTAAGGTAACGGACGGAGTCGCCGACATAATGTTTGACGAAATGAAAAAGGATGAAAAAGAACCTTACAAACCAAATACAAACAGATTTAATTCAATATTTATGATGGCAGATTCCGGAGCCAGAGGTTCAAGACAGCAGGTAAGACAGCTTGCCGGTATGAGAGGTCTTATGGCAAAGCCTCAGAAGAAACTTTCCGGAGGCATCGGAGAAATTATTGAAACGCCTATTATTTCTAACTTCAGAGAAGGTCTTACGATATTGGAATACTTCTTGTCGACTCACGGAGGAAGAAAAGGTTTGTCTGATACCGCTCTTAAAACGGCAGACGCGGGTTATCTTACAAGAAAACTCGTTGACGTTTCTCACGACGTTGTAGTAAGAGAACACGACTGTAAAACTCCAAACGGAGTATTTATCGGAAACCTTCAGGCAGGCGACGAAGTTATTGAAGGAATAGAAGAGAGAATTTACGGAAGAGTCGCTTTGGATAACGTTATCGGTATCATACAGAAAGGCGATGAAATCAGAGAAGAACTTATCGTCAAAAGAGGCGAAATGATTACGGCCGAACAGGCGAAGAAAATCGTTGAAGCCGGCATTGACAAAATAGGTATAAGAAGCGTTTTGACATGCGAAGCAGAACACGGCGTATGCGCGAAATGCTACGGATTAAATCCGGGCTCGGGCAAACTTGCCGAAGTCGGAGACGCAGTCGGAGTAGTTGCTGCACAGTCAATCGGCGAACCCGGTACTCAGCTTACGCTTAGAACGTTCCATATCGGAGGCGCGGCGAGCAGAGTCGTGCAGAAATCCGAAATATATGCCGAAAAAGACGGGACGGTTGATTTTTATAATTTGAAATCAATTAAAAACAGAAACGGTGAAACATTGGTTGTCAGCAGAAACACGGAACTCGTATTTACGGAAAATTCACCGAGAAGAAGACAGGTACATAAAATACCTTACGGCGCGATTATAAACGTAAAAGACGGACAGGAAGTTTTGGTAAAAGACGCAAACAAAGTGCTTCTTGCAAAATGGGATCCGCATTCAAAATCAATTATCTCCGAATTTGACGGAAAACTTGAATTCTCCGGAATAAAAGAAGGCGTAACTTTACAGAAGGAAAAATCAAAGATTACCGGACAAATAGAAAGAGTTATAATAGAAGACAGAACAAGAAAGAATAAACCGAGACTCGTTATTAAGAAAGACGGACAGTCGGTCGTTGAATATCCGCTTCCTGTTGATACGACGCTTGTCGCTCACAACGGCGCGGAAATAAAAGTAGGTGATATATTGGCAAAAATTCCGCAGGAATTTGCGAAAACGAAAGATATCACCGGCGGTCTTCCCAGAGTCGCGGAATTATTTGAAGGAAGAAAACCGAAGAATGTTGCCGTTGTTTCAGAAATTGACGGCGTAGTAAAATTCGGCGAGGCAACTAAAAAAGGAGCCTTAAAAGTTAAAGTTATAGATTCCGAAACAAAGATGGAAAAAGAATATACGATACCGCTGGGCAGACATTTGGTTGTTTATGAAGGCGATAAAGTTGAAGCGGGAGAAGCATTGTCCGACGGCGCGGTAAATCCGCACGATATTCTTAAAGTTAAAGGCCCGAAAATCGTTCAGGAATATCTTGTTAACGAAATTCAGCAGGTTTACAGACTGCAGGGCGTTGCCATTAACGATAAACACATTGAAGTTATCGTAAGGCAGATGCTTTCAAACGTAAGAATAACTGAAGCAGGAGACAGCAAATTCTTAAGCGGTGAAATAGTTTTGAGATATAAGTATGAGCACGAAAGAAAAGTAATAAAGAAAAAAGGCGGCAAAATGCCTGTTGCGCAGCCTGTGCTTTTGGGTATTACAAAAGCCGCATTGTCATCGGATTCGTTTATATCGGCCGCAAGCTTCCAGGAAACAACAAGAATATTGACGGAAGCGGCTGTTTCGGGTCAGATAGACACACTCAGAGGATTAAAAGAAAACGTTGCTATAGGACATTTGATACCGGCAGGAACCGGTCTTAAACAGCAAATAGCAGAAGAAAAATAAAATATAAAATTGAGGAAGGGAAAATGCCAACAGTTAGTCAGTTGATTACAGACGGAAGAAGTAAAATTGTAAGTAAAACAAAATCTCCCGCTTTGAAGAGTTGCCCTCAGAGAAGAGGAGTATGCACCAGAGTTTATACAACAACTCCGAAAAAACCTAATTCGGCTTTGAGAAAAGTCGCAAGAGTCAAATTGACGTCAGGTTATGAAGTTACGTCTTATATTCCGGGCGTAGGACACAATTTGCAGGAGCATTCAATCGTCCTTATCAGAGGCGGAAGAGTAAAAGATCTTCCCGGCGTAAGATATCACATTGTAAGAGGCTCTCTTGACGCAACCGGAGTTGAAGGAAGAAAACAGTCAAGAAGCAAATACGGCGCAAAAAAAGATAAAAAAGCTGCAGCTAAGTAAATGAAGTTTAGAAGTTTGGAAGCTTAGAGGCTGAAAAACTTAAAGCATATATTAAAGAAAGAAATTAAAAAACAGAGGGAAAGTTAATATGCCAAGAAAAGCATTAAAACCAAGAGAAAAAAGAGGAATGCCTAACGGAGATTCAAAGTTTAATTCCGTTTTGGTCGCAAGATTTATAAATAAACTTGACCACAGCGGCAAAAAAAGCACGGCTGAAAAAATAATGTATACGGCGTTTGACATCGTTAAAGAAAAAATGAACGAAGAACCGTTGGAAGTCTTTAACAGAGCAATTGAAAACGCAAGACCTCTTCTTGAAGTAAGACCGAGAAGAGTCGGCGGAGCGACGTATCAGGTTCCTATGGAAGTTCCTATGATAAGATCAACCACTCTTGCAATGAACTGGATTATGGAATCAGCCAGATCAAAAACAGGAAGACCTATGGCAGACAGACTTGCTCAGGAATTTATGGATGCAAGCAAGAAAGAAGGGTCTGTTATGAAGAAGAGGGAAGATACGCACAAGATGGCGGAAGCTAATAAGGCGTTCGCTCATTATAAGTGGTAATTTTCTCCTTATAACGGCTTCAAGTTTTGGACTACAATTTCACATCGCAAACACTTATGTACAGTTTCACTTACGTACACTGCATGTTTGCGATGTTTTATTTCGTCTCAAACTTTGAAGTCTAACGACAACAGCAAATCTACTATTTTATTTTCTATCTTTTGGTGGGCAAGGATCATTCCCATAGCTATTTGTATTAATAATTTTACCATCGCGACCTTGAATCTTGTGTTCACAATGATTGTTTATAGCGATTTGTTTAGCTACTTTGTTGGCTTCTGCTTGTGTGCTGTGAATTGAATGTGCCCTTGAACTGCCTTCAGTTTTAACTTGCCAACCATCTTGATGTATGGCTGTCCAGACTGCTGACTTTTTTGACATAAGAACATTCCCCTTGTTTATATTGAAATATTATATTTAGTATTAGAATACTAAAATTTAATATTTTTGTCAATGCATATTGTATCTTTATAATATTTATTGTAAAATATCAAATATGAAAATACAAAAACTAAAAGACATATGCACAGACATATTTTCTGGTGCAACAATATTTAATAATGATAAACTTTCAAGAGATTATAAAGATGGTGGATATAGAGTTATCAGATTAGCAGATATTCAAAATAATGAAATTTCTTTTGAAAATTGTTTATTTTATAATTCTGCTGATTATAAAAAGAATAGATATCTTTTACAAAATAATGATATTTTATTATCATCTCGTGGCACTATTTTTAAAGTTGCAATTTTTTATAAAGAAGATACATATAAGACAATACCATCTGGTTTTTTAACATGTATTAGGTTGAATTTAGATTTGAATATATCAGTAAATTATATAGTTTCATATTTAAGACACAAAGAAAAAGATATTATAAATGTTAAAAAAAATATAAAAATAAATACTCCAAAACCTAAAATTCAACTTAAATTATCTGATATTCTAGATATAGAGATTCCTATTGTTGCAGAAAAAGTTCAAGAGAATATAGATGAATTATCTTTTGAAGCAAGAAATCTCTTAAAAAAGAATTTACAGAAAAGAAAAGAAATAGAAAATATTATTTCTAATATTTAAAGTATATGATAATGGATGAAAATATTTTTATTAATCAACTTAAAGAAACAATTGCGATTTTAAGAAAAGATTTTTTTATTCAAAGACCATTTTTATGTTTACAACTTTCTTGTTTAGCTTGTGATATGTTACAAGAGCGTTTGCCAGATTATGTTTTTACAGTAAAATCAGGAAATTTAAGATATAAGCAAAACATGTTGTTTAAGCAAGACTTTAAATGGTCGGACTTTAATGATTTTACTGGTGTTAGAAATGACAAAGAATTTCATGCTTGGGTAGAAATTAATAATCAATATATTTTAGATTTGTCTATTTCTTGGACAGTTTGTTCTGATAGTTTTTATAAAAGATGTAAGCAAGACATGATATTAAATGGGATGAGGTCAACATCTACATTTATTATAGATAAATATAATAATAGTACTCAATATTTATATGAAGAAGTTGAACTATTGCCAAAAAATGTCATAGATGCTGTTTTAAATGGAATAGCTAAAAATCAAGAGTTTTATTTTGGACGTATTTTATGATATTCTATAAAGAAAATAATTTCTAGGAATAAAAAATGAATAATATAGACATTGATTATTTAAAAGCGACAGATAAATATGCTAAATTCTTGTCATTGGATAATAAAAAAAATAGTGGTGTTTTTTATACAGATCTATTTCTAGCTCGTCAAATTTTAATGGAAATAAATATACCTAAAGAAGATATTATATTAGATCCGTGTTGCGGGACTGGTTCTTTTCTATATTCTGCTTATCAAGCAGGATATAGGAATATATTTGGAGCTGATATAGATAAAAAATCAATAGATATTAGCAAAAAATATGTTTCTAGTGGCAATTTTATACAACTTGATACACTTGGCATTTCGTATAATAAAATAAAAAGTGCTTTTGGGTTACAGGAAGTGGATTGTATAGTTGGAAATCCACCTTATGTAGTTTTGAATTCCCAAAATACTATTAATGCCGATGATACTTTTTTACAGAAAGTTAATTCTTCCGGTAGCAATTTATTTGTTGCCGCTTTATTTAGAGCATTTGATTTAGTTAAAGAAGGCGGAATAATAGCATATATTATTCCAAAAAACTTTTTACATGTTGATTCATATTCAAATTTAAGAAAATATATTTTAAAAGAAAAAACCATTTTAGAAATTATAGATATAAAACAGTATTTCAATAACGTTAGAGGAGAACAAATAGTTTTAATTATTAAAAATACTGTTCCTGGGAAAGAACATGCTATTGTTTTTAAAAAACTTATTTTCAATGATTTCATAAAATCCAATGAAATAAAACAATCTTTTTATGAAAATGAAATTATTCAGTTTCAATCGGATATAGAACAAGAAATTTTTATTAAATTGAAAAATTCCTTTTGTTCATTGTCGGATATTTGTAATGGATATATAGGTAGAGGCAAATCAAAAAAAATAAATGCTATAACTGGAAAAGATATAAGAAAATTTGGATATAAAAAAAATATTATTCCTGAAGGTGGGAACCAAATTTTTATTCAAAATATATATAGTGCAGAATCTGGTATAATTGCAGCTTTTGGTGGTAATTTGGATGCTTCGGAGACTGTTACAATATTGACCGATGGTTCTGTGGGAATGTGCAAATATCTTTTAGGTATTTTGCATTCTAAAATATGCAATTTTTATTTACAAAAATTTTGTTATAACAATTCTAAATTAACTATGCATTCAGATTCTAAATATCTCAAAAAAATACCGTTAAATATTAAAAATAAAAAAATATTCAATAAAATTATTGATTGTGTTGAAAAAATAGAAAAAACAGAATATCTCACAGATAAGTGGTATGATTTAATTGATTTTTTAGATAACTTGGTTTACGAAACGTATAATTTTAATTCAGAAGAGAAAATGTTTATTGAAAATTCTATGAAAGATAGATTGTCAAATCGGTGGTATAAAAATGGGAAATAAAGTAAATGAGTTGAATGGGAAAGAATGGTTGCAGAATTCTTTTAGCATTTGGAGAGGACTTTCAAAAACTCCTGAAGAAAAAGCCTTACGACATCCTGCTTCTTTTCCATTATCGTTATGCGAAAAAGTTATAAAAACATTTTCTCCTAAAAATGGAAACATATTAGATCCATTTAATGGAATAGGTTCAACAACAAAAGCCAGTGAGATTCTTAATAGAAAAGCATTAGGAATAGATCTTTCCGTAGGGTTTTGTGATATAGCAAGAAAAAGGATAATAAATAAAAAAAATATTAAAATAATTGCTAATGACAATATTACTGAACTTTTGAAGTTGTCAGAAAATCATTTTGATTTATGTTTCACATCTCCACCATATTGGGATATCCTTAATATGACAAGGAGTGTAGATAATAAAAATATTCAAAATTACTCTGATAAAGTTAATGATATAGGAAATATCAATGATTACTCTGTTTTTTTAACCAAAATACATGATGTTTTTCTTGAAGTTCACAGAGTTTTAAAGAAAGGGGCTTATTGTGTAGTGAATGTAATGGATATAAGAAAAAAAAGCGAGTTTTATCCTTTGCATAGTGATTTGGCAAATATTATGAAAGATATAGGATACATATATGATGATATTATTATATGGGACAGACAGAATGATTATAATAATATGCGACCATTAGGATATCCATTTAAGTTTAGAATAAATAAGGTTCATGAATATTTAATGATTTTTATAAAATAGGGGTGATATTTATGACAGATCAAGAATTTTATGTGTGTGCTGGGTATTTAGTCAATCCTATAAGAAAAACAAATATAGAAGTTGAAATGATTGAAAAGTGTAGAGTTGGTTTTGAGAATGATTATACTAATTGGACTCATGGTTATCCATTGCCAGACAATTCATCTAAAAAACCGTATTATGTCTACCCAGAAGGAGCTAATAAATGGGGCAAAGAATTTAGATTTTATGCCAATTTTAATGACAATATTCCACAATCTTTAAGTAATATTATAGAACCAAAACAACCTCAAAGCAGACCAGGTTATGAAGAATCTAATAGAGGCAGTCGTAATGAATTTGTTAAAAAGTTATTTCGAAATGGATTTGTCCTTGGAAATAATCAAAATTATAGTCGTATAAAAACCTTTATACCAAATCAATATTTAACAGATTTTAATACGGGATATAATTTATGAATAATGAAATGGCATATTTGCTTGGGATGGTATGTGGCAATGGAACTATCAGACGTGGCGATAATGAAACTAATGTTTCAATTGAAATCCCTCATAAAAAACAATTGACGGAAAGTGGACAAGATGTTTTAATTTATGTAAAAGCAAGTATTGCTGATATAAAAAATATAGTAGAGCCACTTATAGGAACTAATATAAATTTTGTTCAGTCAAAAGGCGTAACTACTTTATCATTTGTGAAAAAGAACGAAGATCTTTTAATTAGAGAAATATTAAGATTAGTTGGCAATGCAGTCTCGCATGAAAATATAAGAATTCATAATGATATATTTAATTATTCTTCTGATATGAAAAAACAATTTTTTAGAGGATTTGCTGATGTTACTGGATATATAACAAGAAGCGGAGCATATATAATTCCATATATGCATAGAGTTTATTTAGAAGTTCCTCATAATTGGTTTTTGGTTGTTGATATATGTAACCTTTTAAAGACAATAAATATTCCTGTACAAAATATTGATTGGGCTCATCCAAATATAAGAGACGGGAATCTTCGTAAATATAATGAAGGTTGTGTGAATTTTTGGAAGAAGGAGCACCAAATTAAAATATTTGCTAATGAATTTTTGCCTATAAGTTTTAGTGTTGCTCATAAAATTAACGCATTACATAATTTATCAGATGAGTTAAAAGAAAATTTACAAAATGTTGGTAAAGATGTTGAAAAAACAACACATAAATTTTATTGGGATACTAGAGAAAGTAAAAAAATAAAGCAACATCATCCTGCCGAAACTGATATTTTTATACCTGAAATTATCAGAGGCAAACATTATAATTCTTGGAAAGATATAGCCAAAGATTTGGGATATGTAAAATGATAAATAAAATAAATGAAAAAGAGTTATATACCCCTATAAAAAGATGGTTACAAAAATACTTGGAAGATAACTATAAGAACAGTGAGGTTGTTGTTATAAATGCTCATAGTCAGAGATTAGATAAAGTTTTATTACAAAATAATATTAAGTGTGATGTTGCTATAGGAATTGATATACAAATTGATGTTTTGGGAATAGTGAAAAAAAATGATAGATATAAATTGTTTTTTGTTGAAGCAAAGGTAACAAGATTAACATTAAGAGATTTGGGACAATTATGGGCTTATGTAAAACTTATAAATCCAGAAGAAGCATTTCTAATAACATCTGAAAATTTTGGAAGTTTGGATAAAATTCTTAAAGTATTTAAAAGAGAAGACATGTTAGATTTTGGCGATGGAAAGAGAATTAAAAAAATTCAAGTATTACTATGGGATTTAAAGAATAATTTACCTGATTTAGCTTCTAAAATTCCAAAGATTTGATGAAACAAAATGAACCCAGACTTAATATATCCCAGAGAGCCGTTTAAAGATATGGTGTATTTGAAATCAGTTGTGAAAAATCCAAACATTATTGTCGGGGATTTTACGATGTACCACGACTGGGTTAATGATCCGGCGCAGTTTGAAAAAAATAACGTTTTGTATCACTATCCTATAAATAACGATAAACTTATAATCGGCAAATATTGTTCCATAGCATGTGGCGCTAAATTTATGTTTACGTCCGGCAATCATGCGATGAAATCTTTGTCAACGTATCCTTTTCCGCTTTTTATTAACGAATGGGAGCAGGATTGGAAAAATTTAACAAACGCATGGGATAATAAAGGCGATATTGTTATCGGCAACGATGTTTGGATAGGATATGACGCCGTTATTATGCAGGGAGTTCATATAGGAGATGGTGCAATTATCGGAACAAGAGCGGTAGTTACAAAAGACGTTCTTCCGTATACAATTGTCGGCGGAATGCCTGCAAAGCCGATAAAAAAGCGTTTTGATGAAAAAACAATTGATAAACTTATGTCAATAAAGTGGTGGAACTGGCCGCCTGAAAAAGTAAAAGAAAACCTTCCAATTATAATGTCAGGCAATATTGAAAAATTGTAAATTTATTGATTTTTAATATATTTTTTACAAAAGATATTGATTGCTAATAGTTCAATTGTGAAAAATTTGCAAAATATTATTTTTTTTAGTAAACTTTCGATGCATGTTTATGCAATATAATCATATTAACAAAATCTATTTAATATTATCGGGGGAATGATGAACTGTTTTTTAAAGAGTTCAGTAAGATTTTTTGTCGTCTTGTTTATGTCGGTGGCAATGTCTGCGTCAACAGTTTTTGCATTAATTACAGGAGAGCAAACTTCCGAGGATTATACTTTCTCATCCAATAATACGTCCGACACAATTTCTTCATACGGAATGATGGTAGATGGTTATTGGAGCAGCGAATTTTATTTGGTTGTGTTGAATACAAATACAGCAACATCTTTAACCGTTCAAGGAACAGGTACGCAGCCGACAATGAGCTCTTGGAATAACAATATGGCTCTTAATCTTCCAACTTCAGGGTCACTGATATATCTCAATAATATCCGCGTTAATAATAATTCCAGTTTGCAAGCTGATTCTTTGATTGTTGATGGTTCCTCATATTTATTCAGCGATTCAGGTTCTTTAAATTTTGATACAATAACAAACAACGGATATATAAATGCAAGTGCAACAAACATAACTGCAACATCAGGCATGCAAAGCAACGGAACTTTGGTTCTTTACGGCGGAACAAATAACAATACAATAACGGGAACCGGCCAGTTGTATGTAATGTTTAATGATTTTACAAATAATGCCGATATAACTCAAGACTATATTTATATTTATGATGATTTGGATGTAGTTAACGTTTCAGGCAGTTCAATAACGGCAAAAGGTTTAACAATACAACCCGGTTCAACTTTCACGACGGATATTGATGATATAGACACATATACAGCTGACGGGTACATAAATAACAACGGACTTTTAAATATTACTGCAGACGGAACAAACTATAACCGTATTGGCGGTTCAGCTACAGGTAATTTAAACATTGGTTTTGGAAGCACTGTTTATAATGATGGTACGGCAACAATATCGCAAAGCACAATAACAGTTTCAGGCGTATTTGTAAATGATAACAGTACAGATGACGCAGTATCGGCATCAAAAGGTTTTTTTGTTAATGCTAATGCAACATTGGAAAGCAATGCCTCTGCATTGGCAGGAGACATTACAAATAACGGCGGATGGGTAGTTTTTACAGGCGGAACAAATGATAATGATGTTACCGGGACAGGCTGGTTAAGAGCAACTAACACAATGACAAATAACGGAGATATTACCCAAGGCAGAGTATATATAGACGGCGGAACAGTTACAAATAACGGTGTAATTACGGCAGATGATATATATATAGACTGGGATGCGATATTATTAACAACAAATTTACTTGATACAACAGCCAGTGACGGCGGTATACATAATAACGGTCTTTTACAAGTTAATGTAAGTAGCATGGCAACCGTAAATAATGGAAATATTATAGACGGATCAGGTAATTTCCAGCTATTGGGCAATACAATTTTTACACAACAAACAGGCAGAACAATAACTCAAAATGCAATATTGGTTTCTTCCAATGCTTCAATGACTGCGAATCCCGAAGATTTGATTTTAACCGATAAGATATATAACGACGGAAGTTTAACACTTACAGGTTTCGCCAAAATCAATGACAATGAAATAACCGGAACAGGCGATTTGTTTATAGACGGTTTGATACAAAATAGAAAAAATATAAATCAAGCAAATTTAACGATGTACGATTCTACGAGTTTATGGAATATTGAAGGTGCAACGATAACGCTTACGGATAATCTCTTAATTGGTTCATCTGCCGATTTGGGAAATAACGGGATATTAAATATAGTCAACGGTGTTAATAACGGATCAATAACATATGGTACAACATCGGAAGGGATTATCAATATAACCGGAGATTTTATCAATAACGGGAATATGGCGCAGGAAGAATTATATATATCCAGCGGCGCTTCGGTAATAACAAATGCGTATAACTCAAATATGCATAAATTCATATCAAACGACGGCGACTTTATATTTACGGGCGGACTAAGTGACGATAAGATAATAGGTACAGGAACACTGACATACAACGGTGCAGAAGGCGATTTAACAAATACTGCCGATATAGATCAGTTTGCTGTTAATATAACAACCGGTACTTTTTACAATAGTACGGGTGCTGAAATAAATGCAACAAACGTAAATATAGATGAAGCCGGTATATTAAATGCCGATATTGATGATATCGATACTTATTCGGCAGAGGGAAGAATTCTAAATAACGGTTTAATACTGTTAAATATAACAGATACAGGATATAATTATAACTCAATAATTGGAACAGGTACTATCAGAATAGATGGTTTATATACTTTGTTTAATAATTCATCTATAGTGCAAGGTTCAATTGTAAATAATTGGGATTTTGTAAATAATGAGACAGGTTCTGTTGATGTTGTTTCATTTGACAGCAACAGATACGGTCAGAATGACGGATTGATTGATGCTGAAAATTTTAATAATGACGGTGAATTTTTAAATACTGCTGCAGGTATTTTGAATGCCGGTACTTTTATTAATACTAACCTTTTCGCAAATAACGGTACTGCAAATGCAGAATATTTAGTAAATAACGGAATGTTTTTTAATGATAATGCTTTAAATATTGAAGGTGGTGTAAATTTCAGCACAATTACCAGACAAAGCGGAGTAGGGTTCGGAACAATGACTGTAACAAACGGCGTTTTTGATAATTCAGGCGGAACTATTATTCAGTATACTGCAATTATAGAAAACGGCGGGCATTTAATTACGGATGCCGATGATTTGATACTTGACACAGGCATTTCAAATAATTCAATACTTGAATTTACTGGTGGAACGATTGTAAATCCCGTAACAGGAACAGGAACGCTTTTGATAACCGGTGTTGTAGGCAGTTCCAACACTATTAATCAAAATCATTTAGGCGTTTACGGAAGTTTTGTAAATTCATCGCATACTTATGTCAGCAGTGCTTTTATTGATAACGGCGGATATGTCAGAAATTATGCAGGTTCAAATCTTTTCATAGATTCTTTAGTAAATAACGGAACTATTAATAATTTAGCATTAAGAGGAAGTGGGTTTGAAGTAGGAAATGTTTTAAACAGCGGAGCGATAGGCGGTTCCGGAGATATTCAAATATACGGAACATTTATAAACGAATCAAGCGGAACATTACAGCAGGCTAACATAAATATAGTATCCGAAACAGCAGGTTTGATAAGCAATGCTTCAAGCTTAACAGGTAATATAAATAATGCGGGAAATCTTGTTTTAACAAGCGGAACAAATTCAAATGTAATATCAGGTTTTGAAGGAAATTACGGGGACTTGACAATAAACGGAAATGTAACAAGTGTTGCCCAAATAACTCAGGAAAATTTAACGGTATCAAACGGTTCTCTTTTTGATAATTTGTATGCAACTTTTAACGATACGATTTTCAATAACGGGGCTATAACAAATAGAGGATTTCTGTCAGCTTACAGACTGATAAATAATTCAGGAGCTGTTGTGACAAATAACTCAGATTTTGGCTTGTACGAAGGAATAAATAACGGAACAATAACGGGAACTGGTGTTTTATCTGTTCATGGCGACTTCACAAATTTGGGGTCTATCAGCCAGAACGAAGTTTACGTAACCGCCGGTTTATTTCAAAATGGCGCCCAATTAACGGCAAGTAATTTAGATATATCATCAGCTGTTGAATTCAGGACTAATATGAGTGATTTAAGTGCAACTGTAGATAACGATGGTATGATTGTAACAAACGGCGGAACGAATACAAATACAATAACCGGTGAAGGGTCATTGCTTGTTTTTGGCGGAGCAATGATTAATAACGGAACAATAACTCAAAATGATTTGGGAATAAATTCAGATTCTACTCTCAGAACATCAGCTCAATCGCTAACAATAGCTAACGGTATAGAAAATAACGGAACTTTATTTATTGACCATACAATAAGCGCAGACACTAATGCTAATGATATAAGAGGAACCGGAATTCTTCGTATAGTAAATGGAACAGATTTAACCAATACAGGCGAAATAAGACAGGAAGGTATAGCGATAACAAACGGGTCAACCCTCCGTACGAATGCAAATTTACTGTACATTGCAAACAGAATTTTAAATAACGGTACGTTAAATTTCAATGTAACGGGAGACAATTCAAATAACATAACAGGTTCCGGAACTTTAAGTATAACTGACGGGGCTCAAGTCGTAAATACGGGGACAATCGGACAGAACTTGATATACATAGATGAAAATTCAAGACTCATTACAAATGCCAGTTTGCTTAATGGCACAGCAGAAATACAAAACGGCTGGGATTTGGTATTTACCGGAGGATTAAACACGACTACAATAACGGATCCATATGACGGCATTTTGTATATTGAAGGAGATGTCGAAAATGCTGACGGAGTAAGTATTACACAGACAGGGCTTGATATAAATGACGGGAATAAATTTATAGTTAATGCTGCAGATCTTGATATTACTGAAGGTATAGAAAACAATGGCATTCTTGAGTTTAAGGATGTAAATGATTCAACTTTGGATGAAGATGTTTACGGTTCGGGAGCTCTTGTCAAAACAGGAGCAGGTATTGTAGAACTTACCGGTGAAAATACTTACTCAGGCCAAACAATAATAACCGAAGGTGCATTGCAGATTTCTGATGAATCCAATATCGGAGACAATGTAATAGGATTTGACGGCGGAAAACTTATAGCTTCTGCAAACAGCTTTGCTATAAACAATCAGTTGACAGCAACGCAAGGAAATAATGTAAATATAGATGTTATAGACGGTCATCTTTCTCTTGACGGAGTAATCAACCAACAGTCAACAACTCCTGCAAATTTAGTAAAAGACGGTAACGGAATATTGGAACTTGAAATGTATGACAATTACTATCAAGGAGATACATACGTTAACAACGGGACTTTAATCGGAACGACGCGAAATATTAAAGGCAAACTTTACGGAACCGGCTCAAGCAATCTTGATACATACGAATTTACAGATGGAATTCATTACAGTGACAGCGTTGTTGTCAGCGCTTTGTATCCGAAAGCTCCAAGCTCTTACGGATATGACGTTGTATTAAATGAAGTAGACAGCACAAAATATCTCGGAACATTTAATAAAACGGGTTCGGCATCAATGGAAGTTGTAAACTATTTCAGAGCACATTTGGCAAATATTAATGACGGGGCTTTGTATGTCAATAATATTGACAGCGGGAACGATTTTATAGTTGACAGCACAATGACCTTTACAAACAGTTTGTTGGGCGGAAACTCAAATATAACTGTAACTACATTGGTAATGGGGGAAGATTCAACGCTTGCTCCTGGCAATTCAATAGGAACTACAAATATAACAGGCGATTTAGTTTTTGCAAGCAGTTCAACTTATGAAGTTGAATTTGAACAGGCAAGTATGCAAAGCGGCGGTATAAGCAATGATACAACAAACGTTTCAGGAACAACAACGATTGATAGTAATAATACATCACTTGACCTAATCAATTTGGACGGAAAATTTTATGTACATGAAACATTTGATATTATAACGTCATCAGGAGCATTAACGGGCGAATTTGCAAATTCTTCAATAACCGGATTTGACGTTGACAGTCCTGATTTGAGACTCGGTTCAAGAATAGAATACAGTACGGCAACAGTTGGAAATACATTACAACTTCAGGTCAGAAGAATCGCTTCAGATTATGAAAATTCCACAGAGCTTTTAGATATGTCGCATAACGAAAAAGAAGTCGCAAGATCAATAGACGCGATTTCAACAGGCAACGGCGGAGATATAACAAATGCATTGGATGCTCTGGAACAGTATTATTATTACACAAGCACATACGATTTGGACGCTCTTAAAGCCGGATTCAACGACATCGCCGGCGTAATATATTCAAATGCGGCTCTGCTTCCTTACTTTAATTCAAAAATAGAGCATGTTTACGACAAAATACAGCCGAGAGAAAATGCAATCAGTTCATGCGGAAGATTCCATGATAAAATATGGGGAGAATATTACTATAATAATTACAAAGTAGACAGAGATGACAATTCCCCTGAATATCAGACGTACACTAACGGATTTTTAGTAGGATTTGACATGATATCTTCAAACAAATGGTTCTTGGGAATAACGTCCGGATACGGAGAATCTACATTAAATCAGGAACATGATAAAACAAACATGAAAGACGTAAATATCGGATTGTACGGAGGATATGAAACTGATAAATGGCAATTCAAGAGCATGCTGTTTGCCGGATGGGAAAGATACAATACTGAAAGAGAAATCACGTTTATGGACAGAACGGCAAAGAGCGATTATCAGGGATATAGCACGTCACTTGACGTAGAAGGCGCATATAAAATACTTTTAACAAAAAATGCGGATGCAAAACATAAATTAACGTTAAAGCCTTTTGCGGGAATGTTTATGTCTTACATAAAGCAGAACGGTTTTGAAGAAAGCGGAGCGGATTCTCTTAATTTGAAAGTTGAAGACAATAATATAGTAATGGCGCAGGCGAGATTGGGAGTAGGAATCAACGGCAAACTTAACAGGTTCGGCTGGTATGCAAACGTCGGAGCAAGACAGCTTTTAACTAAGGACTACAATGAATTGTATGTGTCATTGCTTGACTATCAGGATGATACAAAGATGAAAATTAAGAGCGCAACGCTTTTCCCGTTCTCAATAACCGGCGGATTGGGAGCCGATTATATATTGTCTGAAGACTGGACGATATTTGCAAACGGTCAGACTAATTTTGCAAACAGATCAAAAGAGATATATGCAAATGTAGGTTTGACATATAAATTCGGATGCCCCAAAAAAGAAAAACAGGATGTTGTTACCGTTGTTGACGACGAATTGCAGTCAAAGTTTGAAAATGAAAAGAAAGTTTCAGAAGGTCTCAGAAAAGAATTGAAACAATTGCAAAAAGAATACGACAGTATGAAATCAAAAATAGTAAGCGCGGAAGAAGCAAAGAAAATAAAAGAAAGAAAAATAACGCAGGTTGAATTAACAAGCAAACTGCAGTTTAAGTTTAATTCAACGGAGCTGACGGAAAAAGGCAAAGCAAGCCTGCAGGAAGTTATAAAAGAATTGCAAAGATATCCCGACGCAGAATTGTTAATAGAAGGTCATTGTGATAATCTCGGAGCGCCTGCCTACAACCAGAAACTTTCTGAAGGAAGAGCGAATGCCGTTGCGGAATCTTTGGAGAAAGATTACGGAATTAAAAATAAAATTTCGGTAATCGGCAAAGGATCAACGGAAAATTTAGTTCCTAATGATTCTCCGGCAAACAGAGAGATAAACCGCAGAGTTGAAATAACAATAGTGCAGGAAGAGGAAGTTGTAACGGAAATAATCAAATAATAGATTAATGTTAAAAATAAAAAAACTCTTTGAATAATTTAAAGTTCAAAGAGTTTTTTTATTTATTGTAAAAAATGATATAATCTTTTAATTATATTTTCAGGAGATTTTATTAAGATGAAAAAAATCTTATTTTTATTTTGTTTACTTACAATAATAACGGCCGCCTACAGTAAAAGCTTTGCCTTAATTACCGGAGGCAACACGGATGAAAATTACACATATTCCGCGGATATTTCATCGGATACCGTATTTACAAGCACTATGACTTCGGAGGGGTATGTAAATTCAGTCAGCGGATCTTCTGTAACTTTTTCAACGTCGACCGCAAATTCTTTGACTGTTGCAGGAACTGATGCAGTTGCGAGCAGCTGGATAAATAATCAGGCAATAAACCTTACTGTTGCAGGTTCAAGCGTAACGGTTAACAATATAAATTTGACTAATAACCAGGATTTAAAAGCCTATGATTTTATTATAGGGTCAAGTTCAACGGTTACAAATAATGCGGCGCTTGATTTTGCAAACTGCATATACATAAGCACTAATGCGAATGTCAATACAAACGCATCGGATATAAAAGCTTCAAGCGCCGTTGTAAATAACGGCATTCTTGAATTTACGGGCGGAACAAATAACAACAATATTTCCGGAGACGGCGTATTAAATATTCTTCCTGTTGCATTTGTTACAAATGCGGACGGTTTTTTAATTGACCAAAACACAATAAACATCGGATCATTGGCTACTCTTATGACAAGTGCGGATGATGTTTTGGTTACAAACCAAATTAACAATGAAGGAAGCATCTTATTTACAGGCGGGATAAACTCAAATGTAATAAATTCTTCAAGCGGTAATATAACGGCAGGAGCCGGTTTTGTAAATAACGGGTCCATCACGGTAGGTTTTGAAAATTTTAATAATATGGCCAATACCGAACTGACAAATAACGGCGCTATTTATTTTATAGGCGTTGATGAAACAATATTACAGGATGTTGTCGGCATAGGAACATTCGGAATATCTTCGGGAACTTTTACTAACAATGCTCTTATAACGCAGTCAACGATAACGGTCTCTTCAATAGGAACTTTTAATACTTCGCTTGACGATATATCCGTTACTTTTATAACAAATAACGGCGTTGTCAATTTTACGTCCGGAACCGTAAATAATAATATAATTTTAGGAAACGGCGAACTTAATCTTTTTTCGGATTTAACAAATACGGCTACCATAAGACAGGGTAAAATAAATATCACTGACGGAAAAACTTTTTCAAGCGAAATGAATCTTGTTAATTCTTCATCAATTGCGATGATAAGTTCAAATACGGTAAATCTCGTTATATCAAGCACAAATACCGCGGTTGTTTTCGGCGGAACGATATCAAGCGCAAACGGGTCGGTTCTTAATATTGACGTCGCGCAGGACAGCATAGCGGCTTTTTACGGCGCGATATCGTCAAGCGGAACGGGCAACGTTATCAATATAAACGGTCTGTTGTATTCTACCGGAACAGTTTTGATAAACAGTGACGTAAGCGGTTTTGCAGGTTCTGGTAATACCGTAAATCTTTCAAGCGGAACTTTATGGATGGGATATAATTCCGTATTCTTTAATAATATTGAATTTAATATGCGCGGCAATACCACTTTAAGTCTTGTAAACGGCAAAATTGATAATATAGCCGTAAATTTAAATCTGCCGGACAGCGAAGCTTCGTATCTGGAACTCGGAGTTTCTTTGAAAAACAAAGAGGCCGATAATTTTGTAGGTTCAACGCTCGGTACCGGTAACGGAAGTCTTGAAGTCAGCAGATTGTATATTTATGACGATCTTAAAGACATACATGACACGGCATCAATTACGATAGCCGAAGGTGCTTTAGCCGATAAAATAATATATACGCAGACGACGGCTATGGGGCCGGTATTTGAATATTTTACAAATTATGAAAACGGCGTCTTAACTTTTAACTATACGTACGATTACAATCCGATTGTATTTATTACGCCCATTCTTGTACAAGTCGGCGGCTATTTGGGACAGTTGGAATCTTACAGACAGGCGTTTGAAATAGTTGACAATACGGTTAACAATAATAACGCAAAAGGTTTATGGATAAGATATTACGGTTCTAAAGAAGATATAAAACTTGATAATTTATTGACATTAACAAATACGACAAGCGGCGCTTATTTCGGTTATGACACCGAAGTGATGGAAGCCGGCGGAAGTTTTTTCGGCAACTTCTCTTTCTACGGTTCTTATAATACTTCCGAACAGACTTATGAAGGCGCAAAAATAACGCAGAACGGCGGAATATTGGGCGTTACCGGAGCTTTGTATAAAAACAGATTTTTCTCTGCTTTGACCGTCAATTTCGGTTTTATAAACGGGCAGGGCGAAGGTGAATACGGACGTGAAAATGCGATGATATTTACAAGAGGCATAGCTTCAAAAACGGGCTTTAATTTTGATCTTGACGATGAAAACAAATTTAAATTCCAGCCGACTCTTAACCTGTCTCTTTCATACATTAATATGGCAAGTTACGATTTTATAAGCCCCACGGATGCGACCGTAGAAGTAGATACGAATTTGCTCGCTCCCGTGCAAATTGAACCGGCTTTTAAAATATTGGCAAATATGACTAAAACTTTTCAGATGCATGCCAATACGAGCATAGTGTGGAATTTAATGGATAATTTGGATTTTAAGGCAAATGATACAAAGCTTCCTAATATGCCTATTGAAACATACGTGCAGTACGGCGTAGGAGTCTGTAAATATTTAAGTGAAAAATTTACTATGAATGCCGATGTATTCGGAAGATCAATTGGCAGAACCGGTTTAGGCGGACAAATAAATTTGAGATATAATTTTTAATATATCGGCATAAAAATGTCTTGTAAAAAATATGTAAAAAGTAAAAAATAACTTGACATTTAATTATTATAAAAATTATAATAGGCTGGCATGAAAATCAAAAACATACTTTCAATGGTATTATTTTTCAGCATGTTTTGCGTCTCTGCGTCGCATGCCGAATATTTCAGAAATGATTTCAGGCGTTCCGGTTCAATAGATGCCGAATCTTTGGGCGTGCAGGATATTTCAATAAGAGCGGAACTTTTACTTGAAGGAATATTCAACAGATTAGGCGACGGATGGTACACTTCTTCAAACGATTCAACAAATCATTATCTTACAAATTATTTCAGATACGATTCTACAAATCCAAATTTAAAAGACCAGTCTTGGAGAGATAACTGGGGTCAAACTTTATTTTTGGATGTGGCTTTTAAACCGACTAATTGGGTGTATGCCCAGTTTGGTTTTGATTTTTTAATGGGATATGCCGACAGATACTGGAATACCGTAAACAATGCGCACAGAATGTACGAAAATTCGGTTATAATTCCTAAATATTTTTGGAATACGGCAAAAGTAGTAATGCATAACGACTGGGCAAGCTTGGGGTATTACCGCAATCAATCGCATTACGATTGGCGCTATGACGGAGATATGTTTAATATCTACCAGATTAGTCCGGATGCTTACAACGATTTGAGAGTTTCAGGCAAAGCGGTTCCTGAGTGGTTCCAGCTGGATATGAAAGGAACGGCTGGCGAGTTTACGGCTATATACGGAGAAGAACCGGTTCTTGATTATAAAAGAGGCATTTATTTAAAATATAAAAATATACTTCAAAGCAATATAAATTTTTTCTATGCCGATCATATTATACCTTACGGTACTCCGGATGAAAGAATGAGAACGGCTGAACTTAGCACTGATTTTAACGTTAAAGGCAATACGCTTCAGGTCGGAGCGATGTTCAGACCTTTCAGAATAGACGAAGAATACGATTATGTTGACGCGGAAGTTCCGCTCGGTACCGGAACAAACGGCACTCAGTACGTAATAAAGCAGGACAGAACAAAAATATCAGACGCTTTCGGCGGAGCCGTAAAATTTATAATGCCGAAAACACTTTTCGGAATTGATTTAACCACGTTAAAATATACTTATCAGGGCTTATCGGCGGGAAACAAACAACAGTTGGATGCTGAAGTACAGCAGGCAGTTACAAAAGATATAACTATGACGCTTGGCGCAATGCATAGAAAACCTTTGCTCAGAGCGGTTCCCGGCGTCGGAAGCACTTACGGCCCCGATTTAATAGAGGCGAGAGGGCAGTCACAGCCTTTTTGGGTATGGTGGAGAAAACCGGAAACCGGCTGGGATAACAGAGAAACGGATGAATTTAGTTTAACGTTTGTTTATGATACTACTCCAGAAACATGGTTCTTTAAATACGAGCCTAATAACTTTGACGAATGGAATTTGAACCCTGCTGAAGATGCTCTTGTAACATTTGCGACAAAAGTAAAATTTACAAGATATCTCGGAGGGACGGATAAACAGATATATGTAAATGAAAACCATCAGACAGTATGGGAAGATTATTCGGGAAGCGTAGTTTCCGGAGCGCTTCCGACAAAAGGGTACTTGGGTTCTTTATATTTTATGACAAGAATGTTCTTGGATAACGACGTTGAACTTTTATACGATTTTGAAGTAGGCGAAGACGTAGCAAGAATGAGTACGCCTTATACTCATACGCAGGTATTTCTAAAAGAAATAACCGGTTATTTTAAAACAAACTTAACCGTTAAAAAAGCGCCTTACAGATTTAAATTAGGATATGCAAGAGACGCGTGGGGACCGGAAGACTGGAATAAGGATTTCGGAGCGACATATGACGAGTTGTATTTGGCGCAGGTATCAAGAGATATTATGCCATGTATGAACGTCGGTATTGATTATGTCGGCGGAAGAAAAACAAATTTAAACATATTACAGTTAATAGACGGAGATACGACTTCAAGAAATGAACTCGGCTATTTTGACGAAGTAAGAATATATGCAAGGCTTGTTTTCAACGCATTGTTCAGTTTCGGCAAGAAAGAAAGAGTTGAGCCTCCTACGGCCGCTTTGAGTTTGTCAACAGATGTCTTTATGCCTACAAAAGGCGAAAAAGTAACGTTGTATCCTAAAGGTTACGCTAAAAACGGCGTAGCGACGTGGCAGATAAAATTATCGGACGATAACAGAAGAATAGTTCATATAATAGACGGAACGGGCGAAACTCCGGAATCAGATTTATGGAACGGAAAAGATTTTATGAATAAGTATCTGCCGGACGCTTATTATAACGCGCAGTTATTTGTAACCGATACCTACGGAAATATCGCTGAATCCGAAATTTGCAGAGTAAGACTTTTGACTCCCGATTTGAATATTGAAGAAACCGATGAAGGATTAAGAATGAGATTCTCGGCAAAAGTTTTGTTTGACTTTGATAAATATAATTTAAGAGATAAAGCGACGAAAATATTAAATGAAGCGATAAGAGTATTAAAGGCATATCCAAACCGCAACATAAGAGTTGAAGGCCATACTGATAATTACGGAACCAAAGAATATAATATAACTCTCTCAAACAGAAGAGCTCAGGCAGTTTCGGATTATCTGGTTAAAAACGGTATCAGCGCAGGAAAGATTACATCCGAAGGATATTGGTTCTCAGTTCCCGTCGCGTCAAATGCGACAAGCGCGGGCAGACAGCAGAACAGAAGAGTTGAAATCGTCATTTTGAAAAAGGGAGACGACGGAAAACTCAAGAAAACAAGAAATCTTATGGAGTAAACAAATAAGGGTGTAGTATAAACTACATAAAATAAAAAAGGAGAAAAAACCATGAGGAAATTGTTAAGTTTATTAGTAGTAGCGGTTTTTGTAGCAAGCGCGACAACTGTGGCTTTTTCAGCGCCGGTTCAGCAGAGATCAAAAAGTGCTGCCGTTGAAAAAAAAGCCGCATCAAAATTTGCTCCGTTTGCAGTTTATGTTGAAAATGCTTCAAAAGACAATCATTTTGCACCGTCGGGCTGGATGGGAGATTACGGAGATATCAAGCTTAATCTTGCATGCACCGAAATGCCCAGAAGCGGCAATACATGCATAAAGATTACATACAGCGCTAAGATGTCACAGGGCGCAGGATGGATGGGTATTTTCTGGCAGCAGCCTGCAAATAACTGGGGCGATAAAAAAGGCGGATACAATTTGACCGGAGCAAAGAAATTGACGTTCTGGGCAAGAGGCGCTAACGGCGGAGAAAAGATAGCTGAATTCAAAGTCGGCGGAATCACCGGTGAATATCCGGATTCAGATTCACAGTCAATGGGTCCTATTGAATTGACGAAAGAATGGAAACAGTATACGCTTGATTTGGAAGGAAAAGATCTTTCTTATATTATCGGCGGTTTCTGTTTTGCAGCATCCAAAGATGATAATCCTAACGGATTCATCATGTACATAGACGACGTTATATTTGAATAATTGAATTGTTTTTTTGGAGGCAGTCTAAAAACTGCCTCCAAAAAGTAATAAATGAAGAATATAGTTATTTTTTTATCAGTTTTTGTTTGTGGTTTTATTTGTGCTTGTGCAAAACAAAGCGCAAGCGTTGATAAGATTATTGACATCGGTTCCGGGTTTGAACCTTTTTACGTTTATGATGATTTCGGAACTCAAAATAATCATTATATTCCTACCGGTTGGATGGGCGATGTTGCGGATTTGAAAATGGATATGGTTTGTACTAGCATAAAATACAGAGGCAATTACTGTATAAAAATGGTGTATACTCCAAACCAGAAATCAATAAAGCAGTGGGTCGGAGTTTATTGGCAGAATCCTGCAAATAACTGGGGCGATAAGAAGGGCGGATATAATTTGACTGGCGCCAAAAAGATAATGTTCTTTGCAAAAGGCGAAAGGGGAAACGAAGTTCTTTCGGAAGTTAAAATAGGCGGAATATCGGGGCCGTTTGCCGATACGGATGTCGCATGGATAAAAAATATTAAGTTGACTAATGAATGGAAAGAATATAAAATAAATGTTTCCGAGGCGGATTTGAGTTCTATTTCAGGCGGTTTTTGCGTAGTTTTTTCAAAAAAAGATAATCCCGGAGGATGTACGGTTTATCTTGATGAGATAAGATATGAATAAAATAAAATTTTTTATTATTTCAGTAAGCTTTATCTGTCTGGGAGTTTTGTCTTCCTGCGAAAGATATCCTTTGGAATCTTTGACGGGTGTAGGAGACAGGCTTGATTCGTGGCCTGAAACTTTTACGATATATGATGATTTGGTAAAATCCAAAGGACTTCAGGATCCGATTGTATGGAGCGATTCCGAAAATATAGAACCTTTTAATATGAAATATACCGACGGAGCTTTGGGTTATTATTGTATACAGTTAGGCTGGCGTGACAACCAAAATCTGTCAAAATATGCAGGTTTCGGTCTTGCTACAAGGGAAAATTATAACGTTGAAACAATAGATATGACAACCAGCGGATATAATTATTTGGAATTTTGGGCAAAAGGCCAATTGGGCTCGGATTGTATTTTAAGAGTAAATATTCCGGTTCCTGGCATTCCCAATCCTTCGCAAACTGATTTATGCGATATAACGTCAGACGATATATCGCCTACGACATGGAAGAAATTCAGAGTTGAAATAACCAGTAAAACCAGAGATAACGGATGGAACGCACTTGTTTATTATGTCGGTATAGCGCTTGCAAGAAAAGGATCAGCACCGTCAACAGGCGGAGTCGTTTATATAGATAATATAAGGTTTACAAGAACTTAATATGATAAAGAAAACAGCGGTACTTATTATTTGCTTAATATTTACGGTTTCAAACGTACATGCGAAACTTTGCAACCAAAAATTTGATTTTTCGGATTATTCGGCTACCAACGCCGCTATAAGGTCTGCGATTCTTCCCGGCTGGGGACAGGGCTGGAATGAACAGCAAAAAAAAGGCTGGATTATTTTCGGTATATTTATGGCAAGCGCCTGCACGGCTTTTTATTTTAACAACGAAGCCGAAAAAAGTTACAGGTTGTATTCGGAAATAGGAGCGCCTGCCGGTTCAGAGTACGATAATTACAAGAGAAATTTTGATACGGCAAGAATTTTAGGCACTGTCGCCGTTTTAACATGGCTTTACGCGGTTGTTGACGCTTATCTGATTGCGCAAAAAGAGGAAAAAAAATACGTAAGCGAAAAAATTAATTTTGCAGTTTATAATAACGACGGTTTTAAATTGGAATATAAAACCAAATTTTCTATTTAGGAGTTGTCTTGAAAAAAGTTTTTTGTCTGGCATTATTTTGTTTCCTTATAGGGTTGGCGGGCTGCGCCGAAAAAAGCAGGCTTACCACGCCTTTGATGACGGTTGCTATAGATCCTGTTGAAAAAATAGAAATAACAGTAGGAACGGATAAAGAATTAACTGCCGTAGTAAGAGATGCATCAGGCAATATAATAGACCAGCCTGTCGTTTGGTCTGTAAATGATCCGAGCATAGGGGAATTTTCAAGCGAAACTTCAAAGAATACTATATTTACCGCTTTGGCGCCCGGTGATGCCGTTATAACTTTAACATGTTTCGGAATATCTGCGACCGTAGACGTTTCCGTATCATAAGATTTTTTGTAAACAGTATTTCAGCACAATTTAAACGAATAGATTTAGGTTGTGTTTTTTTTTGAAAAAATAATTAGTTTTATTTTATGGAATATAAAAAACACTGGAAATTTAAAGAGATAACACGTATAATATAAACATACGTTAAAATATAAATTATGAAAATAACAAAAGGAGAAATGTTATGAAAAAATTATCGGCTTTGTTATTGATATCATTTTGTGTTTTACTGGTTTCATGTTCATCAATTCAGACAAAAACTCAAAATAGCGGCAGCGTTCAAATCAATAAAGAAACGGTAAAAGCATTTGCTCCTTTGTCCGTTTATGTTGAAAATGCTTCAAAAGAAAATCATTTTGCGCCGTCAGGGTGGATGGGAGATTACGGCGATATCAAATTAAATACGGCCTGTGTTGAAACTCCTAAAAACGGAAAAACATGCGTTAAAATTACGTATACTCCGATGATGTCGCAAGGCGCAGGCTGGGTTGGCATTTTCTGGCAGCAGCCCGCAAACAACTGGGGCGATATGAAAGGCGGATATAATTTAACGGGAGCAAAAAAACTTACTTTCTGGGCGAGAGGAGCTGTCGGCGGAGAAAAAATATCGGAATTTAAAGTAGGCGGAATCACCGGAGAATATCCGGATTCGGATTCACAGTCAATGGGTCCCGTTGAATTAACAAAAGAATGGCAGCAGTATACATTGGATCTTGAAGGAAAAGATTTGTCTTATATTATAGGAGGCTTTGCTTTTTCAGCTTCCAAAGACAATAATCCTAACGGATTTGTAATATATTTTGACGATATAATATTTGAATAAACTGTAAATGTGCCGTAAAAATATTTTTTAAACATGAAAAAAATCTCAATACTTTTTATATTATTTTTATTCGTACAGAACGTTTTCTGTATAGAAATTGTTTCAAAAGAATACAGGGAACAGTTTTCTCCCGAGGATTTAAAATCCGACTATTATAAATTGCAGATGAAGACGGCAAGTTTTTTTGACAGGCAGACATCGTCGGTAAACGGACTTGTCGAAAGCCACAGAGGAACATCCGTTTATTCTTATGATTTTTTTTCAAGATCTTTTATACTCGGCAGCGGAGGCGTTCTTGACGCTCAGGCGTTTATTTATGACAGCGCCATCGCTTCGCTTGCATATCTTCTTGCCGGCCAAAATAATAAAGTCGTTAAAATTTTAAAAGTTTGCGAGAGAGAATTTTACAGCAAAAAAGACGAAAGTAAATTCGGTTTATACAATGCTTATAAAACGGATGTTCCCAGAAAAAGATGGGGGTTAACTCCCGGTATAGACGGCAACAGAGTTCATCTCGGTCCGAATATATGGATAACTATATCGGCGTTTCAATATACGGCGTTGACCGGCAAACTTGATTTTCTGCAATTCGGATTGGACTCTTTGAAATGGGCAAGCGAAATAAAACATTATAGGTTTTCCGACGGAGAACTCGGAGCAGCCAGTATGGGATACGGCTGGACTCCTCCGGACTGGAGCAAAATTTATTCTACCGAAAATATAGTGGACCATTATGCCGCTTTAAAAATGGCCAGGGAAATATATTACAATTCAAACGTTGACGTTAAATCTTATTTTGAAAAAGCAAATTACGGCATAGAAGATATTGAAGCCGAAATAGGAAATATAGAAAGATGGCTTGTTAAACTTATATACGATAAAAATAAAAAAACGTTCAATATGGGCTATAATGAAAGAGGAGTTGACAGAACCGACGCTCTGGATACGGTATCGTGGGCGATAACGGCTTTGACTCCCGAACGTTTAAACGAATTGGGTATAGACCCTTTTTATCTTATGGATTTTGCGGATGAGCAGTATCTTGTTACAGATAAAATAGAAAATCAGGAAATTTCGGGATACGATTTTACGAACCAGCAGGGTAGAAGAAAAAATTACAGAATGATTTGGTTTGAAGGAACATGTTTTCATATAACGACAATTCAGGTAATGGCTGACTATGCCGCAAAATTGGGCAAAAAAGAATTGACCGAAGAATACAGAAAGCAGGCTGTTGATCTTTTGGAAGAAGTTGAAAATGCTTCAAAATTAATAAATTTAATAGACAATTCGCTTCCTTATACGTCAAAGAAGCCTACGGAAAAACAAATTTTTACGACATTTGCCGATTATTGGGAAATTCCCAGAGGCAAAAACGGGTCATGGGTTGCTTCATCATCTTCAACAGGATGGCGGCTTATAGCTTCATCCGCTTTCAACCCTCTTCATTTTAATAAAGATACGGTTGATTATAAATTATTCAGAAATAAAAAAGACTCTGTAAATTAACAGCTTTTCATTGACAAAGCGGGTGCTTTTACGTATAATTGTCATAGTAAAATATTTTTTTTACGGAGAGAGTAATGGTTCTAGCCACGCTTAGAAAAAAGTATTTAGGTGAAGTCCTTCTTGAATCAAAAAAAATAACAAAAGAACAACTTGAAGAATGCATTAAAGAATCCCTTGAAAGAAAAGTAAGAATCGGTGAAATTTTAGTTGAAAAAAAATATGTAACGGAAGAAGATTTATTAAAAGCGCTTTCCGTATCGTTGGGAGTTGAACGCTGCAATTTAGCCGAAATTCCTGAAGTAAACCAAACGGTTCTTGATTTAATCCCCGAGAAAATAGCAAGAAAATATTCCGCTGTTCCAATAAAAGTTAAAGATGACGCGTTGACTATAGCTATGGTTGATCCCGCCAACGTTATATTTAAAGACGATATACAAAAGATGGTCGGCAAAAAACTTTCCGTATGCCTTGCTTCCGAAAAAGACGTTCAGGAATTTATTGAAAAATATTACGTAAGAACGTCAATGAGCATTGACATAGAAGACGAGAGCGCCAAACAGCAGGGCGGAACAAGCGACGACGATATTGCAGATACAAATGCGGATTCCGCGCCGGTCGTAAAATACGTTAATTCAATATTTTTTGACGCAATAACAAAAAGAGCCAGCGATATCCATCTTGAACCTTTTGAAAAAGACATAAGCCTCAGAATGAGATTGGACGGTGATTTGGTGTCATTCCAGTCTCCTCAAAAAAAATATTACAACGCGATAGTTTCCAGAATAAAAATTATGTCCGAACTGGATATAGCGGAAAGAAGGCTGCCGCAGGACGGAAAATGCCGTGTAAACATAAACGGCGTAAAAACCGATATCCGTGTTTCAATTATTCCGACAATATGGGGCGAAAAAGTCGTTATGAGAATTTTGGCAAAAGAACTTTTTGCCAATTTGGGCATAGACAATATAGGATTTACTCCCAGAGAAATTACTCTTTTTAAAGACGCTATAGCCGCTCCTTACGGAATGATTCTTGTTACAGGTCCTACAAGCAGCGGTAAAACTACAACGCTTTATTCCGCTCTTAAACACATCAACAGCGAGGATTTGAATATATCAACCGTAGAAGATCCCGTTGAATACGAACTTAAAGGCATAAACCAGTGTCACGTAAGGTCCGATATAGGTCTTGATTTTGCGAGATTTTTGAGAGCTTTCATGAGACAAGATCCTGATGTAATACTCGTCGGAGAAATCAGAGACAAGGAAACGGCCCAGATTGCAATACAGGCGGCGTTGACGGGGCATTTGGTTTTTTCAACGGTTCATACCAACGATACCGTCAGTACGATTTCAAGAATGACATTTATGGGCGTGGAATCTTACTTGCTTGCGGATGCCGTTAATTTGATAGTGGCGCAAAGACTTGTAAGAATGATTTGCCCTTTCTGCAAAAAAGAAGTTAAAGATTTAAGCGATACGGTATATGAGAAACTCGGCATAGAAAAAACGGCCAAAATATATAAAGGAGCCGGATGCAAATCGTGCGATGATACCGGATATAAAGGCAGAACCGCGATTTTTGAATTATTACCGGTGACCAGCGCCATAAAAAAATTAATTACTTCAAATGCAAATGATATTGAAATAAGAGAAACGGCTCATAAAGAAGGACTTGTAACTTTAAGACAGGCCGCGGTAGCCAAAATGTTGGCCGGAATAACTACTGTTGACGAAGTATTCTCGGTAACGTCGGCCGTAAAATAAATTGTAAGGATAATTTATGAATAAGTTTACCTACAAAGTAATGGATCAGGCGGGCCAGGTTATTACCGGCAAAGAAGAATCGGATTCAAAAAACCAGTTGATGGAAAAATTGAAAATAAGCGGATTTACGGTTTTGGAAGTAAAAGAAGAAATCGGTTTGTTTTCAAAATTAAATTCCATAAATCTATCCGGCGGGAAAAAATCAAGCGGTAAAGTAAAAGGCGATGAAATTGCCGTGTTTTGCCGTCAGATGGCTACTCTTGTAAATGCCGGCGTAAACATATTGGACGCGGTAAGCGATATAGCGATAATGATGAGCAATCCGTATTTCTCTCTGACTTTAAAGAAAGTCGCAGAATCCGTAAAAGCCGGTAAAACTTTATCAGAATCATTATCCGAATATCCTAAAATTTTTGACAATGCTTTTCTTTCGATGGTCTTGGTAGGTGAAAAATCCGGCAAACTGTCCGAGGTTTTAGAAGATCTTGCGACATATATGGAAAAAACAGTTAAACTGAGAAGAAAAATCAAATCGGCGGCTTCATATCCTGTTTTTGTCGGCTGTTTTTTTATTTTGGTTTTTTTCGGTTTGGTTCTGGGACTTATACCTAAATTTGAAGAAATGTTTGCATCATTCGGCGCTACGCTTCCGCTGCCAACCAGAATTGTTATGGGTTTCAGCAGATTTGTAATCGCCAAAATGCCGTTTTTAATTCTTACGATTATTATAGCTGTAATAGCTTTTAAAATCATTACGAAAAGTCCGCAGGGCAAAATGGCATGGCATAAGTTATTTTTTAAGGTGCCGATATTTTCAACGATATATACAAAAATGGTTTTTGCAAGATTTTTTCAGACGCTGTCAACTCTTATAAAAAGCGGCGTTGACATCGTTTCTTCTCTGCAAATTGCAACCGGTACGGTCAACAATACTTATGTAAGAAGTCTGCTTGTAGACATAAGAGAAGGAGTTATAGCCGGAGAAACTTTCTCAAGTAAAATGGACGAGCATGTTTTGTTCCCAAAGATAATAGTCAGAATGACGGCGGTAGGTGAAAAATCGGGACAGCTTGACGAGATGTTTGAAAAAATAACAGATTATTATTCGGATGAAGTTGATGTCGCCGTTGCGACATTAAGCTCCGTTGTAGAACCGGTGTTAATTATATTTTTAGGCTTTATAGTCGGTATTGCGGTTATAGCGCTGTATCTGCCTATATTTAATATGGCGGGAGCAATGTCAGGTGGAATGTAAAATAAAAAATAACCTAGGATTTGGTCTTATTGAAACGATAGTCGTTATAATAATAGTTGCTGTCGTTATGGTTGTAGCCGTTTCATTTAAACCGGTCATCTTTAAAAAAGCCGCCATGAAAGAAGGAATGCAGCTTATGGAGCAAATTGACGTACAGACAAAGTTATACAGGGCAAAAAACGGTACAATTCCGACTATAATAAAAACAGGGAGTTCTTCGGTAATTAATGTCACGGCGTTTCAAAACAAATATTTTAAAGAATTTGCCCTTTCTTACGCAAGCGGCAATAATTTTACGGTGAATGTTTACGGCAGCGATTTGGCAAACGGAGTTACTTTAAGAGCGGTTATAAATTCAACTACATCAAGCAAACAAAATTTGTCACAGGGACAAGTTGAAATATATGGTTTATAAAAAAACAGGATTAACATTAATAGAAATACTGGTGTCTATAGTATTAACCGTTATGGTTATGGTTTACGGACTCGGTTTTTTTACGGCTGCTTGGAAATTTCAAACGGAAGCGATTGATTATAATATTGTCTTAAACAAAGTCCAAACAATGGTTGAAGAGATGAAATATAAAATACATGAAGCTTCACCTGTTATAGATACGACGGAATTATATTATGTGCAGACGCCTTCAAGCAAAACGGTAGAAATAACAAGAACAGTAGGAATAGACGCCACGTTGGGAGGAGCAAGTTACTGTCATAAGGTAGACGTATTGGCGACATGGCCAGTCAAAAATCCGGACGGAACTGAACTCGGCGTTGACAACAGGCATAAAATATCAATTAAAACTCATATGACGGTGCCTTATGGTAAATAGAAAAGGTTTTACTCTTATAGAAGTTTTAGTTTCAATAATTTTAGCCGGAATAATAGTGTATTTTTTATATATTCTGCTTTTGACTTCTTACGAAAGTTATAAAACTCTTTCGGGAGTCGCCAAAGAAACAAGCGATATAAGACTTTGCGAGACTTATCTGAGAAAATCAATAGAAAACGCGTGTTATATAAATATAGAACCTACTGCGGCGGCGTCTCAGGCAACTGCTCTTAATTTCGGCAGGCAGGAACTTTACTGGGACACCGGAACCGGAACGATAAAAAATAGATATGTCCTTGATAAGTATATCGTTAAAGACAGCACAGATCCTGTTAAATCGGGAAGATTTTATCTTGATACTACGTACGAATGCAACCAAGTTCCTAATACAAGAGATACGACAAAAGAAGGAAATTACGAGCTTTTGCTGCAGATATATTATACGGACTCAGATTACAGTATTACGGGGCATACTCTTGTAAGCGAAGAACAACTGCTGACAGGTTTAAAACTGGCTTATTATTTTATACCTTCAAATACGCTTGGCGGCGTTAACAGGTTTACGCTTGTAAAGATTGGTTTGGATTTTGATGATACTTTGGCGACCGGCGAGGTTTACAGAAATACAAGATTATTTCATTTTGCCGCAAGAGGCTACGGGTTACCGTCATGATAAAAAATAATAAAGGCGCAGTGATTATTGTTACCGTGGTATCAATGTTTATACTGACTATAATAGGCTTTGTATGTATTGAAATGTTTATAGCCCAAAATATGTTGGTTGCCGCCGATGTCGCAAAAATAAGGACTTTTTATGCGGCCGACGGAGTCGTTGAAATGCTGAGAGGCCAGATTAACAGATTTTGTCCTGATGATAATCTAACAAATTATGTTGATGCCGCTATTCCTCCGTTGGGCAGTACAGCAGCTTGGAGCCGAGCGACTGAAATTAATACAATAATAGCCGCCGGATATGACACTACTCCGACATTCCCGGTCGTATGCGCGCGAGTGGAAATACGCAGAGTGAATTCTCCTCCTAGTTCATACGTTGATTTTTCAACTACGACGGCAGTTCAATATTACAGAATAATGGGAGTTTCTTCAGTAACCGTTAATTCCGATGTTATATATTCTACGGTGTCATATTATTTTTACGTGTCAAGTATGACGCCCGGTAATGTGTGGCGAAAACGTTTTGCGGGATGGAGAGAACACAAAACCATACAAAATGACACGGGACTTATACAATAGCTTCATTATTTTATTGAGCGATTTAACTTTTTTTATATTGAAATAAAAACAAAATATAGTATAATCAAAGAGTATGATTTTTTAGAATTATAAAGGTTTAAGGGGGATTGTGTTGTTCGGAATAGATTTAGGCTCAAAATATATAAAAGTATGTAAATTTATCGGTCAGCAAAATGAATCTGCGCTATCTGTTTTATGCGCGATGAAATACGTTAAAAATAACATAGATGACCAAAAAAAGACTTTAACCGATATTATGAACGAATTGAATATCAGGGATAATTATTTTATTTCGGTTAACAGCACTGATACGATTTCGCGCAATGTAATCCTGCCTAAATCAATAAAACAAAAAGATATGGATGCCGCAGTTTTAACTAATATTGAACAAAGCGTTCATGATGATTTAAATAAAATGTTTAAATCTTATATGGTAACAAAAGAATTATCCGATAAAGAAAACAACATATTATTTATCGCAACGCCTAAGAAAAAAATAAATGAAAAAATTCAGGTTGTAAATGAAATTACTACAGCCCGTTTAGTAGGAGTATCGATAGATGCAATAGCTTTAACAAATGCTTTTAACGCATTCGGTCCTCAATACAAATCGGAAGAGACTTTAATTCTGGTAAACGTAGGGGATTTGTTTACAAATATAGTCGTTTTGCATAAGCAGGAAATAGTTTTTATGAAAGATATTGCTTTCGGCGGAGCGGATATTACCAAGGAGATAGCAAGTTTATACGCACAGCCGAAAGATTTGTCTGAACATTCAAAAAAACAGCCGATATCTGACGATTTGGCGGAATACCTGAAAAGAAACGATGATTTATGGGACAAAGTAGGATTAAGCATAAAAGGAGTTTTTAAAAAGAGTTCGGCCAATCTTTTGGAAACCATATTCAGAACGATAGAATATTGCATTACAAGGCAGGCCATAGTCGCCGTTGACAGAATAGTTTTAACCGGCGGAGGTTCCGTCGTTAAAGGATTTGATTCTTTTATAAAAGATACGCTGGGAATCCCTACTGAGAAATGGAATCCTTTTGAAAACAATAAAGTTCAGGGAACAGTTAAGAAAGAATACGGTTTTTTTATGCCGGTAGCTTTGGGGCTGGCATTGGAAAAGGATAATTGATAATGTACTATAAAGTAAATTTAGCGACCGAAGTAATCAAAAGCAACCAGTTAAAATTTAAAGTTTTTAAGGTTGTTAATTATATTACTTTAGTTATCGGACTTACTGTTTTAGGATTGGCAGGGTATACCGTCTATAACAATGTGGCAATCGGTAAATTGGAATCGCAGATTACGAATTTAATCAATACGATTGACAATAAAAGAAGCGCCGAAGTGCTGCAGATGGAACAATTATGGGGTGAATATGATTCAAAACTTTCAGCGGTTTCCGAAATGCTTTCAAATTCAACAAAATACGGATTAATGCTTAAAGAGTTTGCAAATAATTTGCCTTCCGAAGCGATAGCAACCTCAATATCCGTATCAGGCGATAACATGAATATTTCGGTAAATGTACCTCAGAATGTAATGAGTAAGTTAAAAAGTTTTTATGATTATACAGATGAATTGAAATCGTCGTTTGAGAAATCATTTTTCATAAACGCAGGCAGTATAAAAATCGCATCCTGGATAACGGAACCTGATAAGAAAAAACCGGGTTTTGAAACTCTTAACCTTCAGTTTCAGATTTCTTCGAGGAAGAGATTATGATATTAAAATTATCGGCAAAAGATATTAAGTCTATAATAGCGTGTTTTGTACTATCATTGGTAATGGTATATGTATATGAAGTTCAGTTTAAAAAATACAGCGGAATTTTGAGCGAAAAGAAAATTGTCGTAGACAGACTTCAAAATATTGAAAAACAGCTTGATAATTTTCAGGAAACAAAACTCAGATTATCCGAAAAAGAACAAAAATTAAACGAAATAGTATCCGTATATAAGGAATTTATCGTTTCAAACGACGAGATTATTAACAATTATAAATCGAAAGTAATTTCTGTGCTGAAGCAGTATGATATAACGGAATTTAAAGAATCAATTAAAAGTTTGCAGGATAATAACTCAAATATCGTTCTGGAATTTGATTTTAATATTACATACGACAAGCTGTACAGACTTTTGTTTGATATTGAAAAATTTTCGGTAATATCCAAATTGGATTATGCGAATAATAATGTCGTTTTTGAATGCAGCCCTGTTTTGTATTCTTCCGCACTTAATGATTATTTTCTGGGCAGGCAGGCTCAGAATGTAAATGACATATTAAAAAAAGGTTTGTTTTATGAGGTAGCCAACAAAGTAATAGCGTCCGTTGAGGGTATGGGATATATTCCGACCTTGAAAGATTTGCTGCCTACGCCGAGAGATCCTTTTGTTAAATCAATCGAAAAAAATATTGTTAAACAAAAAACTGTTGTTAAGCAGACCGTCGTTAAAGATGTCGTAAGGCTTCCTGAAATAGTTTTGGACGGTATATTATACGACGAACAGAATCCGGTTGCTATTATTGAAGGCAATTTGTATCATGTCGGAAATTTATACAAAAAAACCGTAAAAATCAAAAAAATAAATCCGAGTTCCGTTGAAGTTGAATATTCAGGAAAAACTTTTAAAATAAAAATGTTAAATTAGAGGAGATAAAATGAAAAAACAATCGGTTGCTTTAATTTTGTTGATTACTTTGTTATTCAATCCTGTAGTTTCGTTTGGAGAAAAATCCAATGAAGTTACTTCAAGCGCGCTGATTTCAATTGATTTTCAGGGAACAACATTATATACGGTATTAAATGTTTTAAGCATGAAGACAGGTATGAAATTGATATCGGATACGACTCTTTATAACAGAAAGATAATGTTGTCGTTGAAAGATGTTACCGCGGAAGAAGCGTTGAACGCTCTTCTTGATACGTATGATTTATACTACGTTAAACAGGGAGACGCAAATATTTACGTTATAAAAAGCAAAGACGATAAAAATCATATAACCGTATCAAGAGTAATATTTTGTAATTATGCCAAATCGGGAGATTTGGAGAAGATTTTGGAAACAAGATTGTCTACCGGCGGCAAAATTGTATCCGATGTAAGAACAAATTCAATAATTATTACCGATTTGGCGGACAGTATAGATAAAATGGAAGGATTAATCAGATCTTTGGATATTCCTACCCAGCAGGTTATGCTTGAAGCAAAGATAGTAGACGTAAATATTTCAAAAGGTTTATCAATAGGAACGCAAATTAACAAGCTTTACAGAACGGGCACAGGCAATACTAATCCTTTAACTGGCAGTCCTAATTTTTCTTATATGTCTTCAAGTTCAGACGGCGATTCAGGCAGCAAATTAAGTTTAAATAAGAGTTTCGGACAGATAGGCGTTTCAATTCTTCAGGGAGATTGGAATATAGACGCGGTAATTGAAGCCGGTATTGAAAATAAAACGGCAAAAATTCTTACAAATCCAAAACTTCTTGTTTTAAACAATCAGGAAGCAAGCATAGATATAGTTGAGGAAGTTCCTTATCTTGAAAGCAAGACAACGTCATCTTCAACGGGAGATGTTACGGGAACAACGGCATTTAAACAGGTAGGTATAAAACTCAGAGTTAAACCGCAGATTAACAGAGACGGTTCAATAGTTCTTCAGGTTTCGCCTGAGCAAAGTTTCAGAACCGGCGAAATGGTCGGCGGCACTGACGGAACACCGGTTGTTAATACAAGCAAAACAACGACTACTCTTATGCTGAGAAGCGGAGAAACCGCTGCAATCGGCGGACTTATAAGAGAGACGGAAGACGGTACTGAAAAAAAGGTTCCTCTTTTGGGAGATATACCGCTGCTCGGGTACTTATTCAAAGGTGTTGAACAAAATAAGACGAGATACGAACTTACGATTTTCATAACGGCAAAAATAGTAAACTAAGGATATAAAATGGCAGATAATGTTATAAAAGCAAAAGTTTTGATTGTTGAAGACGATGAGGTTGAAAGAATTTCGTTGCATTCGGCATTGGAACCTAACTTTCTTAAAGTATCGTCGGTGGGAAGCGGAGCGGAAGCCGAAAACCTGGCTAAAGAAGAAAACTACGATATTTTGGTGGTTGATTACGGATTGCCTGATGTTAACGGCATATCATTGATAAAAAGCATAAAAAATATACTGGAAGATGTGGTTCCGATAGTGATAACCGGAAGCAGTTCAATTGAAATTGCCATAGAATCAATAAAAATCGGGGCTTATGATTACGTAGTAAAGCCGTTGGATATAGAATCTTTGTTAAAAACCATCATTACAATGCTTGACGAGAGAAACAAGTTGTTTGAAGGAAGAAATAATTTGCAGACTATAATTTCAGATATAAATAACATTGATCTTTTAGGCAGCGACTGGAATATTAATATAATAGCGACTCCGAATGAAAATATATTAAAACCGCATAAAAAACAAATATTTAATTTGGTTGAAAAATGTAAAAATATAAAATTATTTAAAAGAGGCTGATAATGACAAATAAAAGGATAATTAGTTTTATAACTCTTGTTTTATTTATTGCGGTTAACGCATCGTTTGCCGATATCAGAAGCAAAGAATCGCAGCAGGAAGATATTCTGTTAAATAATGAATCTGCCGGCATTGCAATGAGCGCCGAAAAAATAGCAAAACAAAATGCAAAACTAATTATAAAGGCGAGAAAAAATTATATTGACGGGAATTTTGACGAAGCTGAGAAATACGTTGATCAGATACTTGAAGTTTCTCCGGGCGATACTAAGGCCGGCGAATTAAAGAATAAAATATTGATGTTAAACGAGAAAATTCTTGTTTTTAAGAAATCAATAGTAAATGATTATCTTATAGAATTAAGACGAACTGTTAAAGAAGGCAATTATTACGAAGGATTTTTATTTAACGACAGAATAGCCAAACTTATGCCGAGTTCAAAAGACAGTCTTGCTTTTGCCAGACTTTCAACCGAATGCAACATCGTTATGGCAAGTTTGGAAAATCCCCAGGACAGGAAAAAATTTCTGGAATCAATTGATTATTTCAAAAATGAAAAATTTAAAAAAGCAAGCAACTTAATATATGAACTGGCTCAGAAGCATCCGAAATTCCAGGTTTTCGTCGGTATGGGCAGATATTACGCCCTTCAGGAAACAAGCAATAAAAGAGTAAATATGTATTATAAACAAGCCATGAAAAATATGAAACAGGGCCGTTTCGGCAAAGCGAAAGATTATATTGAACTTGGATTCAGTTTGCAGCCCGACAACGTAAAGCTTATTACATTGATGGAACAAATTAACATGGAGTTGATGTAGTTGGGCGCATCATTATATAAAAAATACAGAACATTTTTTATTATTTTATTTTTGTTCCTGATTTCCGTTGCGATAAGAATAAAATCCTTAAATAATTCATTTGTTTTAGACGATTACCGTTTAATAATAGATAACTCTTTTATTCACAGTATCGGTAATTTTTTTAAAATTATAAATCCGGTAAATTTTTTTGACGTACTTCCGGTAATCTGCGGAGCAAGGCCTCTTACCGTAGTTTCTTTAATGTTTGATTACTTTATTTTCGGACAAAACCCGGCAGGATACCATTTTGTAAATTTAATTTTACACGGTTTTAACGTCGTGTTATTGTTTTTATTTGTAAGAAATTTGTTCGGAAGCAGATTTGCGGGCGTTATTTCCGCATTATTTTTTTCGCTGCATCCTATACAAAGCGAGGTTATAAACGTTGCGAGTTTCAGGGCGGATTTGCTTTGCGCTTTTTTTACGCTTATTTTTTTGAATCTTATAATTTTATTAAAAAATTGCGAAAAAAATAAAAGAAATATAATTTTAATATTAATGTTTTTAATATTTGCCTGCGCTCTTTTTTCCAAAGAAAACGCGATTATAATACCGTTTTTATTGTCAGGATACGTTATATTTTTTAACAAAGAAAGCCAAATGAAAAAACTTTTTTCCGCAACGGCGATAACGGCTATGATATTTTTTTTCTTTTTCTGGATAGAAAGATTTCCGGTTCCTTTGTACAACATAATATATCCCGGTATAGAAAATAATACCGCTCCTTTAAACGATCCGGGAACATATATAAGCGTAATAACGGCGTCGTTTTATCATAATTTTATGCATATAATATATCCCGTAAACTTATCGGTTGATTATTTTGTGAACTATTCAAAAGCAATGCCGCTTTCCGCGTTATTTACGTTGTTTGCGGTTGCGGCATGTATAATATCCGTTTTAAAAATAAAAAATAAATATTTTAAATTTGCTTTATTTTTTACCGCCGTATCTTATATACCGGTAAGCAATATCATTCCTCTTGTAAATACAATAGCCGACAGATATATGTATATGCCTATGATAGGAATATCCATGATTTTTGCATATCTTATTCTTAAATCTTTTAAAGTCGTAAACTCTAAGATGGCGTATGCTTTTTTTATTTTTTTATTTTTGATTTATTCGTTTATTTCATATCAAAGAGGTCTTGTTTACGCAAACCAATATACATTATACAAAGACGCGGTTTTAAAAAATCCGCAGAATGTCAGAACGTCGTACAATATGGCGGTCGCCTATATAGCCAATCAAGAATATGAAAACGCAATCAAACAATTCGATAATGTCGTTAAAATAAATCCTCTTTACAGAAGGGATCAGGTATGGTTTCTCTCGGGGCTTTCTTATGAGTCATTGGGCGAGCGTGATTTGGCGCGAAAATATTATCATAAAGCTTTTTTATTAAACAACAGCGATAAAAACGTAATAAAAAAATTTACGGAATCTTTCGGAAACATTCAGGAAGCAAAACAATATCTTTTTTCAAACACATTCAAACTGGATAAACAGGCGTTTTTCAATTTTGAAGAAAATACTAAAAACAATTAGAATTATCTGAATTTTCTGTCAGACTATTGATTTTTAACCTGCTAATTTTATATAATTGGCACAGTATAGTATTGAGTGCCAATTTATAATTTTTTACATAGAAAGAGGTAATAAAATGGCTGAAAGTATTGATATCAAAGCGTTAAACGAAAAAGTAAAACAGCAGTCTTCGTCAATGATGGGGCTTTTGAGCGAAGTATCAAGGGTTATTGTAGGACAAAGATATATTCTTGAGAGAATGCTGGTCGGTATTTTATCGGACGGACATATTCTTTTGGAAGGCGTTCCCGGTCTTGCAAAAACGCTTGCCGTAAATTCTCTGGCAAAAGCCGTTTCAGGCGATTTTAAAAGAATACAGTTTACTCCGGATTTGCTTCCTTCAGATTTAACCGGTACGTTAATATATGATTCAAAACAGTGTGATTTTTCCGTAAAAAAAGGACCGATATTTTCTAATTTTATACTTGCCGATGAAATAAACAGAGCGCCGGCAAAAGTACAAAGCGCTTTTCTTGAAGCGATGCAGGAAAGACAGGTAACGCTGGGAGAAACAACTTATAAACTTCCTAATCCTTTTTTGGTTCTTGCTACTCAAAATCCTATTGAGCAGGAAGGAACTTATCCGTTGGCGGAAGCGCAGGTTGACAGATTTATGCTTAAATTAAAATTAGATTATCCGACCGAACAGGAAGAGAGAGCCATTTTGGACAGATATTCGTCAAGACAAAGGATTGAGACAAACGCCGTTTTAACTTTGCAGGATTTGGAAGAATCCAAAAAAGCCGTGGATGAAATATATGTTGACGAAAAAGTTAAAAATTATATAGTCAGTATTGTTTTTGCCACAAGAAAACCCGAGAAATATAATCTGAAAGAACTTAAAAATCTTATAGCTTTCGGAGCGTCTCCGAGAGCTACTATTAATCTTAATCTTGCGGGAAAAGCGCTTGCATTCTTAAGAGGCAGAGGTTTTGTAACTCCCGAAGACATTAAAGATGTCGGTTATGATGTTTTAAGACACAGAGTTCTTACTACTTATGACGCCGATGCCCAAGGGCTTACAAGCGACGATATCATTAAGCAGGTATTTGACGGAGTTGAAGTTCCCTAAAATGCAGGCTGAGAAAGTTGGGAATTTGAAGCTTTGGCGTTTTATAAATATTATTTCGCCGCGTATGTCCGGCTTTAATTCCAATCTTTATAACTTCAGTTTTTGAAATGGCTATGTTAAAATCCGAAATTTTATCAAAAATTAAAAAAATAGAACTCAGGTCAAAAAAACTTGTGGATGACGTTTTTTCCGGCAAGTATCACAGCGTTTTTAAAGGACAGGGACTTGAATTCAGCGAAGTAAGAGAATATGTTCCGGGCGACGACGTAAGGCGCATATCGTGGAACGTTACGGCAAGAAGAAATACGCCGTATATTAAAAAATATGACGAAGAAAGAGAACAGACCGTAATGTTTGTGGTTGATTTGAGCGCTTCGGGACAGTTTGGGAGCATAAATACGACGAAAAACGAATTGACAGCCGAACTTACCTCGGTATTGGCTTTTTCGGCTTTAAAAAATAATGATAAAGCAGGTCTTCTGGCTTTTACCGATATAATTGAACAATACATACAGCCGAAAAAAAATAAAAAACATATATTAAGGCTTATTGACGTTATATTAAGCTATAAACCTCGCAATAAACATACCAATATTGAAAATGCTTTAATATATCTTAATAAGTTATGCAAAAGAAAATCGCTTGTGTTTTTGATATCGGATTTTCAGGATAAAAATTTTGACAGGCTGATTAAAGCGACCGCAAATAAACACGATCTTGTCTGCATAAAAATATCGGATCCTAAAGAACAGTCAATACCTAAAAACGGAATATTTGCCCTTCAGGATGCGGAAACGGGTAAACTTATAAATATTGATTTTTCATCAAAAGAAGTGCAGAAAGAGTATTATAAAAATTTAAAACTGCATAACGATTATCTTGATGAAATTTTCAAAACGGCAAAGCTTGACGTTATAGATATATCAACGGATAAACCGTATATACCGGAATTAATTAAATTCTTTAAAGCAAGAGAAATTAAAGTTTTGAAAAAATATTGAAAAATGAAAAAAATAATAATTTTATTATCTCTTTTTATCGTAGCCGCAAATGTTCTCGCCTTTGAGCAGAGCTTTGAACCTCAGACGGGATTAACCGTAGGCGATAAGGCCGTTTTAAAAATCAAAGCGGACGGTTTAACGATTGACAGTCTTGAAAAAGATAAGTTAAATTCGCTTAATTTCGGCGATTTTGAACTGCTTGACGCGAGGCAGGGACAAGACGGGGAAATTGATTTTGTTGTTTCGGCGTATAAAGCCGGGAAAGCAGAATTGTTATCCGTTGATATACCTTATAACGTCGGCGGTGATTTAAAATTCGTAAAAACAAAAGCTCTTCCGGTTGAAATAAAAAGCGTGCTTGATCCAAAAAAACCGAGTCAGGATATTTACGATATTAAAGATATTTTTAAATTCGGGCGAGGCATATGGTGGTATGTAAAAATCATACTTATAATTCTTGCTGTTTTTGCGCTGTTGTTTTTCGCATATAAATATTTTAAGCAAAAAAAATCAAAAAAAGCGTCGGCTGAAGAAATAATAAAAAACATTCCGCCGAAAGAATATGCTTTGTCTCAGCTTGAAAATTTAAAATCTCTGGGTCTTATAGAAAAAGGGCAGATAAAAGAATATTACGACAAATTGTCGGATATTTTAAGATTTTATGTTTCAAGAATTTATAATATTGACGGTATGGAAAAAACTACGGGAGAACTTTATTCTTTACTTAGAGAAAAAGCTCCGTCAGATTTTAACAGGCAGCTGAAAGAATATCTTATAAACTGCGATTTTGTTAAATTTGCAAAAGTGATACCGTCGCCGCAGGACATAGACGAAGATTACCAAAAAGCAAAGGATTTTATAGAAAAAACATGAGATTTTTATACGTATATTTATTATCGCTGATTCCGTTTATTCTTGCAGGACTTTTCTTAAAAGGAAAATACTTTAAGAAGATTTCAATGAAATTTTCTTCAACCGGTTATTTTAACAATTCAACGGGTCTCAGAGTAAAACTGCTTGTCATACCCGATATATTGATCGTTATCGGATTATGCCTGGCCGTATTTGCTTTGGCGAGACCGCAGAGCTCTTCAAAATATGAAACTTTTTTTGCCGAAGGCGTAGATATAATGCTTGTTATGGATACGTCTACAAGCATGAATGCCGTTGATCCGACGGTAAATATTTCAAGAATAGATTCCGCAAAACAAAGGGCAAAAGAATTCGTATTGAAAAGAATTAACGACAGAATAGGAATAGTCGTTTTCAGCAGCATAGCGTTTACGCAGTGCCCTCTTACTCTTGATAAAGACGCGCTGATAAATTTTATAGGCACTATAAATACTTCAATAACAAAAGCCGACGGAACAGCTATAGGAAGCGCCATAGCTACGGCGGTCAACAGGCTTTCAAAGGTTGAAGGAAAAAGCAAAGTCATAGTTTTGCTTACCGACGGCAATAACAATACCGGAGAAATTGACCCTATGGTTGCATCCGCTCTTGCAAAAAACAACAACGTCAAAATATATACGGTAGGCATAGGAAGCGGCGAAGATTTTTATGAAGTGCAGGATATGTTTTTTGGCGTAAGAAAAGTCAAAGCGCAGGATGAGCTTAACGAAGGGCTGTTAATGGAAATCGCAAAAACTACGGACGGCGAATATTTTTCCGCAAAAACCTCAAAAGATTTGGCTGACGCTTTTTCAAGCATTGATAAACTGGAAAAAACAAAAGAAGAATATACGAAATCGGTAAATTATAACGAACAGTATCTTAAATTTTTGATACCTGCTTTTTGGTTTTTAACCGCCGGATTTATTTTAAAACAAACTTTTTTTAAGAGGTTGCCGTAAATGTTTGAAAATTTTGCATTGCTTCTTTATTTATCCGCGGTAATAATCGCCATAGCGGCGGTCTATTTTATCTCTTATAAAATATCAAAGAGAAATATAAGAGGTTTTGCGGATAATTCTCTTTGGACAAATCTTATAAATATTGATTTTACGAAAGAAGTAATAAAAAACATATGTTTTATTCTTGCTTTGTTTTTTATTGCGGTTGCGATAGCAAGGCCTAAATGGGGATTAAAACAGGTTGAAGCAAAATCGCTGGCAAGCGATATCGTTATAGCTATTGACGTATCAAAAAGCATGCTGGCTCAGGATTTAAAACCGGACAGGCTTACAAGAGCAAAAATGGTTTTTAAAGATTTGACCGAAAAACTGAAAGGCCAGCGGGTAGGGCTTATAGCTTTTGCCGGAGAAGCGTACTGGCAATGTCCGCTGACGTCGGATATAAAAGTTTTTGAAATGTTTCTGTCTCTTTTGGACACAAACACAGTGCCGTTTGCCGGAACTAATCTTGCCGAACCGGTTAAACTTGCTTGCGCAAGTCTTGAAAAAATTCCTACAAATACAAAGGCCGTAGTTATTATAACCGACGGGGAATCTTTTGACGGAGATTTAAAAGGAGCAATTAAAACAGCAAATGAAAGCAAAACGGCGATATTTTGCGTAGGCATAGGCACTCAAAAAGGCGAACCTATTCCGACATATGACGAGAAAAATGAATTTAAAGAATATTTGAAAGACGAAAACGGAAAAACGGTAATAACAAAATTGGATGATAATACTTTAAAATATATCGCCTCTGCTACCGGAGGGAAATATTATAATTTAAACGAAAATCCTACCGTCAATGACCTTGCCGCGCAGCTTAACGGCCTTGATAAAAGAGAAGGCACAGGCAGTATTTTTAATAATTTGGAAGACAGGTTTCATTATCCGTTGTCAGTCGGGATTTTGCTGTTGTTAGTTTTTCTGTTTATGCCTGTGGCAAAGAAAGAAAAATAATTATGAATACGGTAAAAATTATGAATAAAAAAATAATTGTTATTATGTTGTTGCTGTTAAGCGTTTCGGGCGTTTCATTTGCCGGCGGCAATATGAACAAAGGAACAAGATTATACGAAAAGAGTGATTTTAAAGGCGCAGTTGAAAGTTTTCTTAAAGAACAGTCAAAAAAACCTAAAGATCCGGTTGTAAATTATAATCTCGCTTCGGCTTATTATAAAGCCGGAGATTTTGATAAAGCATTGGAAACTTACGAAACTGCATTAAATAATACGCAGGATATAAATTTTAAAAGCGCCGTATTGTATAATATGGGAAACTGCGCCTACAGAAAAGGAGATAACGATCTGGCGTTGCAGTATTATAAATCTTCTTTGAAACTTAACAGCAAAGATATTCAGGCAAAACATAACATAGAATTTTTACAAAGCGATAAAAATAAAGATAACAAAAACAATAAGAACGATAAAAAAGACAAACAGCAGCAAAATAAGCAGAACGATAAAAAGGATCAAGATAAGGATAAAGATAAAGATAAAGACAAGAATAATCAACAGCAGGACAAACAACAGCAGGACAAACAACAGCAGGGGAAAGATAAATATTTATTGGATTATTTTGATAATCAGGATAAACAAAATCAAAATAAGCAGCAAAACGCCGAGGCTGTAAGCAATAAAAGGAACGGGAAAACATGGTAAAAATAAACAGATATATATTAACGGGATTATTTATTTTATTATTTGCGTCTTATGCGTCTGCTGATAATTTGCAAATGGAAGCGTCGGTTGATCAAACAACTGTTCCTTTAAACGGGACAATACAGCTGACCGTTTCATTGACCGCCGATTCAAAATCTCTGCCGGATTACGCAGTTCCGCAGTTAAAAGACTTCAATGTTTTTTCAACGTCTCAGTCAAAAAGCATTTCAATTATAAACGGCAAAGTAAAAAATACGGTCTATTATGTGTATACTTTGGGCCCTAAAAAAATCGGGATGTTTACAATACCCGCTTTTACTCTGGATTATAACGGGCAGACGTATAGCACAAATCCGATAGATATAAAGGTTGAAAAAGCGCAGACGGTCAGTTCCATAGATGACCCTGATGCACAGAATACCCCTCAGCAAAATCAACATAACAATTCTAAACAAGTTTATAATTATGATACTTCAAAAGCCGTTTTTGTCGAAGCAAAAACAGACAAACATACGGCGTACGTAAATGAAAAAATAATTTATACTTTTTCGTTCTGGACGTCCGTGAATATATTGTCAAATCCGAATTACCGCGGACCTGATTTCGCCGGTTTTTTTAACGGCAAAACAACGCAAAGAAATTACAGAACTCAGATTAAGGGAAGAGAGTATGTCGTAAGCGAAGTTTCAACGGAACTGTTTCCGCAAAAAGAAGGAATTTTGACAATAGGACAGGCGACGGTGCAGGTTTCAATTGAAGATTTTAATAAAATGCAGGACGATTTTTTCGCAAGTTTTTTTAAGAGCGCAAGAAACGTAAACCTTGCCACAGATGAAATAAAAATTAAAGTTTTAAAAGTTCCGGAAAATATTGATTTGGTCGGCAAGTTTACGCTGTCTGCCGATATTGATAAAAAACAAAAAAAAGTTGACGAGCCTTTTGACTTGAAAATAACAATTGCCGGCAGCGGAAACGTTAAAACAATAAAAGAACCGCAGATTGTTTTATCCGATAATCTGAAAAAATACGAAACATCCGAAAAACTTTTGAAAAACGGCGAAGAAGAGACGGGAAAAGAATTTGCGACTCTTATAATGCCGCTGGAGAAAGGCGAAGGTGAAATTAAAATTTTACCCGTAAAATATTTTGATATGGCGGACAAGCAGATAAAAATTTTGCCGGAAAAAAGAATCAAAATTAATATAGCCGAAGGAACGTTAAGAAAAGATACGGTTCAAAATGAAGTAATTTCAAATACGCAGCCTGTTCAAAATATACAGTCTTCTCAAATACCTCAAAACGCGGACTTGTCATTTATATTTAAAGCGTATGCTTTCATGCAGAAAAAAACGGTATGGATAGTTATTGCGGCGCTGTTTGGAATATATGTATTGATTAAATTATTTTTTACATACAGAAATTATGTTAACAGAGACCAGCAGAAATTAAAAAACAGAAAAGCATACGGCCGTTCAAAAAAATATTTCCAAAAAGCGAAAAAATCAAAAAACGCAAAAGATTTTTATTCGCTTATGTATAAGGGAATGCTTGAATATTTTGCCTCGGTTTTGGGCGAATCTGCCGAGGGGCTTACTACTTATACTATAAAACTTGACCTTGAAGCAAGAAACATAAATCCGGAACTTATAAAAGAAATAGAAAATATTTTGGATGAATGTTCGGTTTATTTATATTCGCAGTCCAAAAATAATGATGCCGCAGATTTTAAAAATTTTTACAATAAAGCTTTTGATATTCTTAAGAAACTTGATATCTGACGGTAAAATCAAGAATTTATTCAATGTATTTTTGCCGTTTTTATTTGCAAAACACGGCATATATAAGATAAAATACACAGGTATCGGCGTTTTCGAGTATTTAAGCCGGATAAAGGCGCCGTATTTTAAATTTGTTTTTTGCCGGCAGAGGTAAATATATATGAAAAAATACGTTGTATTTTTAATTTGTTTTTTTTCGGTTTCTCCTTTGGCGGCAAAACCGCTTAAAGGATTGAACGAAGTTTCTTTTAAACTCGGAAAAGTCGCATCTTCTTCCGCCGATTTTGATTTGAGAAGAATAGACGGACTGCAAAGTACGGATTCGCAAAAAAGCAGCGACGGATTTTCCGTTAAAATGGACTATGCTTACTATTTAAAAAATTATACGGCCGTAGGCCTCGGCGTAAACGCCAATCTTTGCATGAATGTCTGGCAGGAAAATTTTTCAATGCTTAATTATTATCTGCTTGTAAAACAGATTCTTCCTCTTAATTCTTATAAAGATTTTAATTTTTACGTAAGCGCGGGAGCCGGATACGGACTTGTAGATTACTTTGCCGTTTACCAGAATTATGTGGAAAAAATGGCGGGCGGTTTTTGCTGGATTGCTTCATGCGGATTTGAATACGGACCGTATGTGATTGAAGCGTCTTATGTCAATAACAATGCGAAATTTGAAAACAATAATTACTGGGAAGGCGACGTTAAATTTTCAACCGTATTAGTTACTATCGGTTATAAATTTTTACTTTAAAGGACATATAAAAAATGATAAAAGCTACGATTATAGGAATAACGGGATATACGGGGGAAGAACTTTTAAGAATACTTTCAAAGCATCCGGGCGTAAAATTGACAATGCTTGCCGGCCGGCAGACGTCTCCGGAAAGACTTCTGGCTGATATATATCCGAAATATAAAGATTTAAACATAAAATGCGAACCTTTAAATATTGAAAAAATTAAAGAAAATGCTGATGTCGTTTTTCTCGCGCTTCCCCATGCGGTTGCTTTTGAAGTAGTGCCGAAACTTCTTAAAGCCGGCAAAAAAGTCATAGACTTATCGGCAGATTTCAGGCTGAAAGATTCCGCTACTTATGAAAAATGGTATACGGTAAATCACACGGGCAAAGATTATATAAAAGACGCGGTTTACGGATTAAGCGAACTTTACTGCGACAAAATTAAACCGGCAAAACTTATAGCAAACCCGGGCTGCTATCCTACGACTATACTTCTTGGAACAGCTCCTGCCGTAAAAAACGGTTTTATAACAAACGGCGATATAATAATAGATTCAAAAAGCGGAATATCCGGAGCAGGCAGGAAAGCTGTTGAAAAATATTTTAAAGAAGAGCATCCTAACACAAGGGCTTATAATATAGCCGGAAAACACAGGCATATTCCCGAAATTGAGCAGGAGATTTCAAATTTGTTCGGACAAAAAACCATAGTTACATTTACTCCGCACATTATACCGGTTGAAAGAGGAATGTTGTCGGTAATATACGCAAATCTGAATAAAAAAATTACAACCTCCGAAGCGATAGGGGCATACAAAAAATTTTATGAAGGGAAATATTTCGTAAAAATTCTTGACGAAAATATTCTTCCGAATATAAATAAAGTTGTAAACACAAATTACTGCGAAATAGGATTAAGCGTAGATGCAAGGACGAACAAGCTTGTTATAGTTTCGGCGATAGACAATCTTGTAAAAGGCGCATCGGGACAGGCTGTGCAGAATATGAATATTATGTTCGGCTTGAATGAAGAAACAGGACTTAAGGAGATAATTTAATGCTTCCAAAAGGTTTTTATTGTAACGGTTTGCACAGCGGAATCGCAAAACAAAACACTAAAAAAGATTTGGCGATATTCTATTCCGAAACGCCTGCAGCCGCAGCCGGGATGTTTACTTTCAGCCGCGTAAAAGCGGCGCCCGTTCTAATTGATATTGAAAGGCTTAAAAAATATAAATCTTTTCATGCGGTTGTCGCAAATTCAGGATGCGCAAACGCGTGTACCGGCTTAAAAGGCAAAAAAGACGCCGAAACGGTAGCCTGTGAAGCGGCCAAATGCCTCGATAAGGCGCCGGAGTCGGTTCTTGTCGCCTCAACCGGAGTAATAGGCCAGTTTCTTCCCGTTGAAAAAATTAAAAAAGCAATGCCTGAACTTGTAAATACGGCGAAAGAAAAAAATGAAAAAAAAGCCGTTGAAGCCATAATGACTACGGATACTTTTGCAAAATTTATTTCAAAAAAAATAAAAGTCGCAAAAGGGGAAATAATAATATGGGGCTGCGCAAAAGGCGCCGGAATGATACATCCGGAGCTTCAGGGCCTTCATGCGACTATGCTTTCTTTTATACTTACCGATGCCGGTATTGAAAAAAAACAGCTTCAAAAGCTTCTTGAAGAATCGGCGGAACAGTCTTTCAACTGCATTACCGTTGACGGCGATACTTCAACAAACGATACGCTGATTTTAATGGCAAACGGACAAAGTAAAACCGGAAAACTTTCAAAAAACGATATGACAAAATTTAAATCCGCTTTGGATGAAATTACTTTGTCTCTTGCGAAAATGATGGCAAAAGACGGCGAAGGCGCGACAAAGCTTGTTGAAATAGAAGTTAAAAATTTAAAAAAACGCGCTGATGCGAAAAAGATAGCTTCAACTATAGCTACTTCTCCGCTTGTAAAAACGGCTTTATTCGGATCAGACGCCAACTGGGGCAGGATACTGGCTGCGGCCGGAAGAGCCGGAGTTGATTTTGACCAGTCTAAAATAGATGTCTACATAGGAAATATTATGACGGCAAAAAACGGAATGGCGTTAAATTTTGACGAATCAAAAGCAAAAAAAATACTTGATGCCAAAGAATGTAAAATAACCGTAGATTTTAAATCAGGCAAAGAGGCTTCAAAATATTATACGTGTGATTTCTCTTACGATTATGTAAAAATTAACGGATCATACAGAAGCTGAAAAATGGATATTTGCAGAAATTTTAGAAAAATAAACAAAGATAATTATAAAAAATTTATTGACAAAAAAAATATGTCAATGCGCGGAGAGTTTGCCGGCGTTGCTTTTAGCGACAGAATGATTTTTATACCGCACTGTATGAGAAATACAAAAATCTGTAAGGCAAAAGACGAAGGCGCTTATTATGTTTGCGCAATGTGCAAAGGATGCAAGATTTCCGAAATAGCGGCTCTTGCGAAAGAACTCGGCTACAAAAAAGTTTACGTAATGAAAGGCGGCAAGGCAATAGAAAATATTTTAAACGCCGAGAAACCGAAAGCCGTTATAGGAATAGCGTGTTATTTTGAGGGGGTTCAGGCGGTTAAAATGACGGAGAAAGGGAAAATAATCACACAGTTTATCCCTCTTACAAAAGACGGATGTGCCGATACCGACGTTGATCTGGATGAAACAAAAAAAATAATTGCTCTTAAATAAAGCATTAAAACAAAGGAGTTTTATGGATAAATTAAAATTTACGGAATTAAATCTTTCACAGGATATATTAAAAGCTGTGGCGGATATGGGGTTTGAGGAAGCTACGCCGATACAGTCGCTTGCAATCCCGAAGATGATGGAAGGCAGAGATCTTATAGGACAGGCCCAGACCGGCACCGGAAAAACGGCCGCATTCGGCATACCTATACTTGAAAAAATATCATCGAAAATAAAAGCCACGCAGGCATTAATAATGTGCCCGACAAGAGAACTTGCGATTCAGGTCGCCGAAGAATTAAAACAGCTGTCAAAGTATAAAAGAGGTTTAAATATTGTTCCGGTTTACGGCGGTCAGCCTATAGTAAGGCAGATGTCGGCTCTTTCAAGAGGAGCTCATATTGTGATAGGGACTCCGGGACGCGTTATAGACCATATAGAAAGAAAAACTATTTCTCTCAAAGATGCAACCACGGTTGTTCTTGATGAAGCGGACGAAATGCTTGATATGGGGTTCAGAGACGATATAGAAAAAATCTTGAAAAGTCTTCCGGAAGAAAGGCAGACCGTATTTTTCTCTGCTACGATGCCTAAAGAATTCTTGGCGCTTACTAAAAGATATCAGGTGCATCCTGAAAATATAAAAGTAGTTCATGAAAAACTCACGGTTCCTTTAACGGAACAGTTATACTGCGAAGTCAGAGACAACCAGAAAATGGATGCTTTATCAAGATGTCTTGATATGTATGACCCTAAACTTGCTCTTGTTTTCTGCAATACAAAAAGAAAAGTTGACGAAGTTTCGTCCAATTTACAGGCAAGAGGATATTCCGCCGACGCAATTCACGGAGATATGAACCAGTCTCAAAGAGACAGAGTAATGGCAAAATTCAGAGCGTGCAGAATAGAAATTCTTGTCGCTACCGATGTAGCCGCAAGAGGAATAGACGTTGATGACGTAGACGCTGTTTTTAATTATGACATCCCTCAGGATATAGAAGCTTACGTCCACAGAATAGGCAGAACCGGAAGAGCGGGCAGAACCGGAAGAGCGTTCAGTTTTGTTTCTGGAAGAGATATTTATAAACTGAGAGACATTCAAAGATATACAAAGGTAAACGTAAAAAGGATTCCGATTCCTTCAATGGCTGACGTTGAAAATATCAGAATATCTTCTTTTATGGAAAAAATAAAAGAAAATATTAAGAAAAACACTTCAGAAAAATATATCAGCAAAATAGAATCACTGATAAACAACGATATTACTTCAATAGACGTCGCCGCAGCTTTGTTTGAGATGATGCTGCATAATCAGGGTGCTGCTGCGCAGGAAAATATTGAAACAGACTCGTATGCAAGCGGACATAATGAAAGAGGCCGTGACGGCGGCTCAAACAGAAGACAAAAAGGCAAAAGTTTCGGAGGCGGCAACGGCGGGTCAAGAGAACACGGTATGACAAGATTATTCATAAGTATCGGGAAAAGCAAAAAAGTCAGACCGGGAGATTTTGTCGGAGCAATAGCCGGCGAAACAGGTCTTGACGGAAACGTAGTAGGAAGCATAGATATTTTGGACAAATATTCTTTTGTTGAAGTTCCGACGGAACATGTTGATACGGTTATCAATGCATTAAATAACAGCAATATAAAGGGGCACAGAGTTAGCGTTGAAATAGCTCAGGGAAAATAAATTAGACAGGCTGGAAGCTGAGCAGCTTAGAAGCTTGGCAAAAACATTAACGATCGGTAAAAAGCTAATCTGTTGGTGCAGTTTACTAAGCTGCCAAACTTCTAAACTTCCAAGCTTCAAAAGGTGGAAAATATGCCGTTGTTTGAATATGTTTGTAAAAAGTGCGGTAAAGAGTTTGAAAAACTGATTTTTTCAATTGACGGCGAAAAAATAGAATGTCCGTCATGCAAAAGCGCCGATATTGAAAAAAAGTTTTCTGTTTTTTCGTCAAAAAGTTCAAAAAATGATTTGTGCGGATGCGATTCGTCATCGGACTGCGCCGTAAAAAAACACGGCGGAGGATGCGGTTGCGGCGGTGGTTGTTGCGGAATATAATTTAAAGATAAAAGAAGTTTAAGTATTATTTTTTGCAGAGGCTTATATAATGTCGGAATTACTGTCTTATTTCGGAATAGAAAGTAAAAATATAAAGAAAACGTGCGTAATTTGCCAGGCTTCGGATCAAACGTTATTTTCGGAACTCGGCCCGGCGGAAACATTTACCGGCCTTTTTGCCAAAGTGAACAATTATGAAAGCGCTACGATAATCTCTACAAAAAATAATTTTCTTGTAGGCGATATCGTATTGTATTTAAAAGATACGGCTTGTGAAAATATAGTATTGTTCGGAAGCTGCGGCGGAGCCGGAGAAGTTAAAATAGGCGACAAATTAATAGTCAAAAAAGTTTTTAACTTTGAAAGTTTCTCGGAAATGCTTGAAATGAAAAGAAATCCCGATTCATATTATCCGTCGGCTTCATTGGTCGGAGAATTTCTGTTAAAAAACAGCAAACTTGACATACAGCACGTAAAATGCGCGACCACAAGCTCTTTGTTTCTTGAAAAAAAATACAAGGACTGGTTCAGTAAAAATAAAATCAACGCCGTTGACATGGAATGTTCTTCGGTTTTTTCCGCTTCATGCTCAATAAATAAAAAAGCCATAGCCGTATTTTATATAACAGATATCGTCGGAGTTAACGAGCCATTCGGAAATGATGTTGAACAGTCTCAAAAATCGGCAATATTAAAGGCCAGGCAGGCTCTTGCAAAATCAATATGCAACTTTATAAACGATGGACAGCAACATTTCATATATTAAAAGTCTGCTTGAAAACAAATTCCCGTTTTTCGGCATAAATAAAATAAGAGAACTTTCAAGGCTTGTATTTGAAATAACAAAAAGAGACGGCATTGATCCGCAGTCTTTTATTGAAGGATTTGAATTTTCCGACTACCGCGGTACAAAAACAAGTCTTTTAAAACTCAGATATCCTTCAACTTATTCTATTTCGTCAAAAGACAGTTTTTATTTGCCGGATATAGATATTAAGAATTCCGACAAAGCCTGTTTAGAACAGAGGGAATTTAATCCTGAAAATATTTATTATACCCGTGAAGTTGAAAACACTTCTTTATATCAAAGAATCAAAACTCTTTTTCCGTCATCGGTGTTTAGGGAAATTTTATCTTTGAAGGAATTTTTAAAAGATAATAAATTTTCCCTGGAAAAGTATAATAAAAGAAGAGAAAATTTATTTTTGGTAAAAGAGAAATTTGATTTTTTTAAGGCCTGCCCGTGCACTAAAAATGTGGTATGCTGCAATTATTCAATTTTAAATACCGGTTACGGATGCCCGTATGAATGCAGTTATTGTTTTTTGCAGGGATATCAAAATGTTTCAGGCATTATTTTCCCGTGCAATATAAAAGATTTTCTTGATGTTGATAAAATAAAACCGGCACACGGCAAAATGTTTGACCTGCCAAGAGCCGGAAGCGGCGAATTTACGGATTCTCTCGTTTTTGACGATATTACTTTGTTTTCATCCGATATAGTAAAATTTTTTAAAGAAAACCGGAATATTTCATTTGAATTCAAAACAAAAAGCGTAAATATCGCAAATTTATTAAAAATCGGCGGAGCGGACAATATAACAGTTTCATGGTCGGTTAACACTGAAAAAATGATAGAAGAAAACGAACATCTTACTCCTAAACTTGAAGAAAGATTAAAAGCCGCTAAAAAATGCGCCGAAGCGGGCTACGGCGTAGGGTTTCATTTTGATCCGGTTATTTTTTATGAAAACTGGCGCAAAGATTATGAAAAAACAATTGAAAATATATTTGATTTTATAGATGGAAAATATATAAAATGGATAAGTATAGGATCTTTAAGAATGCCGGCCGAACTGAAGAAAGTTATTGAAAACAGGTTCCCGGATAATAAAATTCTCGATGAAGAACTTTTATTATGCGATGACAATAAGTTGAGATATACAAAAAGACTCAGAACCGAAATGTATGAGGCAATAATACATAAGATCAAAAAATACGATAAAAATATTGTTGTCTATTTGTGTATGGAGACGGCTGAAGTATGGAATAAATGCGGAGGTATTGTATGAGAAAGATAATAGTTTTATTTATTGCGGTATTTTTTGTTTTTGCCGTAAAAGCTTCGGCCGAACAGCCGAAATTTGAATTTGACCAGAAAGGGCTTGAAAAAGCTTATAAACTTGTTGATCAGAAACAATACAAACAGGCTCTGAAAATTCTTGAGAAACTTGTTCCTTTTGACGAGGACAGCATAAACGAAGCGCAGAGAATAGATAAGATCGTTTTATCAGACGTTTATTTTAATATGGGTTTTTGTTTCGGAAAGATGGGCGATGACGCGAATATGCTTGAATTTTATAATAAAGCTTTGAACGTTTTTCCTGAACATCAGGCCACCATTTATGATTTGGCAAGATATTACAGAAGCAAAGGCGAAAACGACATAGCCGCAAATCTCCTTGAAAAACTTATAAACATAAACGTTACGCATGACTGGGCTTTTGTAATGCTCGGCGATATATATGACGAAAAAGGCGATTTTACCAAAGCCAAAGATTATTACAAGGAAGCGGCCCGGCTTGGCAATGATGAGGCTGCCGCCAAACTTAATGCCGAAGAAAAAAAACCTGAGCAGCAGTAAAACCGTAAGTTAAAAGCAAAAGCAGGCAAAAATTTTAGCGGGAATTTTTGCGTTGATAATGTTTATACAAAAAAATATAAAGGCGAACGATTATGGAAATTGAAAAAATTTACGACGCAAAAAAAGTTGAAGAAAAATGGGTAAAATTCTGGATAGACGAAAAAATATTTTCGTCAAAACCGGATAAAAATAAAAAACCGTTTACGATAGTAATTCCTCCTCCGAACGTCACGGGCTCTCTTCACATGGGACATGCTTTAAATAACGGTCTTCAGGATATAATCATAAGATTTAAAAAAATGCAGGGATATAACACTCTCTGGGTTCCGGGAACAGACCACGGCGGAATAGCTACTCAGAACGTCGTTGAGAAACTTCTTAAAAAAGAAGGCAAAACGAAATACGATTTGGGCAGAGAAAAATTTCTTGAAACCATGTGGCAGTGGAGAAACGAAACCGGCGATATCATACTTGACCAGCTTAAAAAACTCGGTTGCAGTCTTGATTGGGACAGAACAAGATTTACTATGGACGAAGCGTGTTCAAAATCCGTAAAAAAAGCGTTTAAGAAACTTTATGATAAAGGTCTTATTTACAGAGGCAAAAGACTTGTAAATTACTGCACAAGATGCAATACGGCGTTATCGGATATTGAAGTTGAATATAATTCCGAAAAAGGGAGTTTATGGTATATAAAATATCCTATAAAAAACTCCGATGAATTTTTAACCGTCGCAACGACGCGTCCTGAAACGATGCTCGGCGATACAGCCGTTGCGGTAAACCCTAACGACGACAGATATACCGCTCTTGTCGGAAAAACGGTAATTCTACCATTAACCGGACGTGAAATAAAAATAGTAGCGGATTATATAGTTGATACGTCATTCGGAACCGGCGCCGTTAAAGTTACGCCGGCCCATGATAATACCGATTATGAAATAGCAAGAAGACATAATCTTGAAATAATAGAAGTTATAAACGCAGACGGCAAAATGATAAACGTCGCGGATAAATACGCAGGTCTTTCGGTAGTTAAAGCAAGAGAAGAAGTCGTAAACGATTTGACTGCTCAGGGCTATATTTTAAAAATTGAAGATTACAGCCACTCAGTCGGCAAATGCTACAGATGTTCAACCACGATAGAGCCGATAATGTCGGAACAGTGGTTTTTAAAAGTTGAAGAAATGTCAAAAAGAGCTTCTCAGGCGGCAAAAGACGAAAAAGTAAAATTTTATCCTCCGTCATGGCAGAAACCTTATACATTATGGCTTGATAATTTAAGAGACTGGTGCATAAGCCGCCAGATATGGTGGGGCCACAGAATACCTGTTTATTATTGCGTTGATGAAAATAATAACAGAAGGCAATGTCCTGAAATAGTTTCTGAAAATACTCCGGAAAAATGTCCTCATTGCGGCAATACAAAAATAATGCAGGATAGCGATGTTCTTGATACTTGGTTTTCTTCGGCTTTGTGGCCGTTCAGCGTATTTCACTGGGGTGAAAACGAAAATAACGAAGAATTGAAATATTATTATCCGACGTCCGTTCTTGCAACAGGCCACGAAATTCTTTATTTGTGGGTAGCGAGAATGGTTCAGATGGGTCTTGAATTTTTAGACGATATTCCTTTTTCGGATGTTTTTATACACGGGATAGTCAGAGATAAATCAGGCAAAAAAATGTCAAAATCTCTCGGAAACGTCATAGATCCTCTTTTAATGATGGACAAATACGGAACGGACGCTTTGAGATTTTCGCTTGCCCACGTAGCCGCTCCGGGCAGAGATATGCAGATATCTGACGAATCGTTTTTAAGCGCAAGAAATTTTGCAAATAAAATATGGAACGCTTCAAGATTTATTCTTATGAATATGGAAGGAGTGGATATTCCTGAAAAACCGATAGTAAAAGAAATGTCCGATAAGTGGATTTTAACGGAATATAACAAAACGATTGAAACAGTTACGAAATCTTTTGAAGTTTACGACATAGACGTAGCTTCACGAGTTCTTTACGATTTTTTCTGGACTAAATTCTGCGACTGGTATATTGAACTTTCAAAAATAAGAATGACTTCAACCGATATAAACGAAAAGAAACAGGCGCTTTCGGTTTTGCTGTATGTTCTTAAAGGAACGATACAGATGCTTTCTCCTGTAATGCCGTTTATAACGGAAGAACTTTGGTCAATACTTTCAAAACATGATAAGAGCATAGTTTATTCAAATTTTCCGAAATACGAAAAAGAATTTGTTTTTGAAAAAGAAACAAACGAAATGCTTTTGATACAGGAAATCATAACTAAAATCAGAAATATCAGAAGCGAAATGAACATATCGCCGGCTGTATTTATAAACGCAAATTTCAACGTGCTTGACGATTCAAAAAAAGACGTTCTTGAAAACAATCAGGATTATGTAAAAGGAATCGCTAAAATACAAAATGTTACAATAGCAAAAGACGTAAAAAGACAAAAAAATTCGGCTATGGCCGTTGCGACCGGTTTTGAAATATTCATACCCCTTGAAGGGCTTATAGACGTTGAAAAAGAAAAAAACAGAATAAATAAAGAAATACTTCTTGCAACGCAGGACAAAGAAAGATGCGAGTCAAAACTTTCAAAAGAATCTTTTGTGGCAAGAGCTCCGAAGGAAGAAGTTGAAAAGATTAGAATAAGGCTGCAGGAAGCTGACATCAAGATTTCTAAGCTGCAAGAAAGTTTAGAATTCATAGGATAATTATAACGACTTTATATTTTTGGCTACGATTTTGTAATTGCAAGTCTTATGTATCGTTTTACTTGCATACACCGCAACTTGCAATTACTTTATCTCGCCTAAAACTATAAAGTCTAACGACAAAGACGGTGAATATTTAGTCTAAAATAAATATTGTAGTATCTCAAAAAAATAAAGAGAGGAGTTTTTAAGTGAAAAAGATAGTATTTTTTATTTTAATAAGTTGTTTAATATGTTCTTGTGCAACAGCTTATAAAAGAGCTTCTAAAAGTACATCAAACGGATATTTTGAGACTCAGTTGCAAAATAATATTTATGAAATAAGTTTTAACGGTAATGAATTTACAAATATTAAAAAAGCCCAAGATTATGCTTTATTACGAGCAGCAGAAGTATGTTTAGACAATGGGTTCAAAACATTTGTAATAGTAAATTCTTCAAACAATACAGAAGTTTCAACTAGAGCAAGTTCAACGTATGATTATTATACTAAACAATCACACACTTCAGTATATACAAGTGAGTATCCAAAAATTAATTTGGCAATTCAATGTTCTAAAAATGGAGATTTAGTATTTGATGCTCAACAAATAAAAGACAATTTGAGAAAAAAATATAATTTAAAATAAAGGTTATTTAAAATGCGAAAAATTAAAATTGTAAAAAATTATTTAAAACATGCTGAAGGTTCGTGTATGTTTTCACTCGGCGAAACTAAAGTTTTATGCGTTGCCACGGTTGAAGAGAAAGTACCACCTTTTATAGAAACAAAAAAAACAGATGAAGGTTGGGTAACGTCCGAATATTCAATGCTTCCCAGATCCTGCAACGACAGAATATCAAGAAACAGGCTTCAAAACGGAAGAGCGCAGGAAATATCAAGGCTTATCGGAAGATCTTTAAGGGCAAGCGTTGATATGGCAAAACTCGGTAAAAGAACGATAACAATAGACTGCGACGTCATAAGAGCAGACGGCGGAACAAGAACGGCTTCCATTAATGGCGGTTTTATAGCGCTTGTTCTTGCCCTTAAAAATCTGCAGAAGAAAAAACTTATAAAAGAACTGCCGGTAAAAGATTATGTCGGAGCCGTAAGCGTAGGATTTGCAAACGGCAAAATGGTTCTTGATTTATCGGCAAAAGAAGACAATGTCGCCGACGTTGACATGAACGTAGTTATGACGGCAAAAGGCGATTTGATAGAAGTGCAGGGAACAGCGGAAGGTGATGTTTTTTCAAGAAAAGATTTAAATCAAATGCTTGACGCCGCCTATAACGGCATTAAGTTGATTACTAATGCTCAAAAAAAAGCTCTAGGCTCGTTATATGATAAATAAAGGTAAAATAATGAAAATAAATGAAATAATACTTGCAACAGGCAACAAACATAAGGTATCTGAGATAAAAGCTATACTTTCGGATTTAAACGTAAATATAAAACCTATGATGGAATTTGAAAAATATCCGAAAGTTGTTGAAGACGGGCTTACGCTTGAAGAAAACGCGACTAAAAAAGCGGTTGAAGTCGCGAAATTTTTTAACAGCTGGGCTGTTGCGGACGATACAGGCCTTGAGGTTGAATATCTTAACGGAGCGCCGGGTGTTTTTGCCGCAAGATATGCAGGCGAAGGCTGTACATACGAGGACAATAACAAAAAACTTCTTAAAGCGTTGGAAAACGCAGATAACAGAAAAGCAAAATTCAGATGCGTTATAGCGTTAAGCGATCCAAATGGTAATAAAGTAATTCTTTCAAAAGGCGAGATTAACGGAATAATAAGCGAAAAAATATCAGGAACAAAAGGTTTCGGTTACGATCCGATATTTTTTGTTGAAGAACAGGGATGCACTTTCGCAGAACTTGCAGATGGTATTAAAAATAAAATAAGCCACAGGGCTCTGGCGCTTCAGGATTTTAAAAAAAATATATCAAATCTGATAGGGTAAAAATGATTTCATTTCTGCACTCATCGGCGGTAAACGGCATAAACGCTTATCTGATAGACGTTGAAGCAGACATATCTTCAGGACTTCCGGTATTTTCAATAGTAGGGCTTCCCGATACGGCGGTTAAAGAATCCAGAGACAGAGTAGTTTCGGCGATAAAAAATTCCGGTTTTGATTTTCCAGCTAAAAAAATTACGGTAAATCTTGCTCCCGCCGATATAAAAAAAGAAGGCGGATTATTTGATTTGCCGATAGCGCTTGGTATTTTAGTTTCAAGCGGATATATTGAAAAAAAGTCTGTTCATAAAATTTGCGCCATAGGCGAGTTGTCGCTGGACGGTAAATTGAGACCCGTTAAAGGGCTTCTTCCGATAGTTTTAAGTTTAAAAAAATTCGGAATAAAAAAAGTAATAATACCGGAAGGCAATAAAAACGAAGCATCAGTCGCAAACGATATTGAAATTTATCCTTTTGCAAATCTTGCCGAAACCGTTAAATTTTTAAAAAATGAAATAAAAGTTCTTCCTTTTACAGGCGGCTGTGAATCCGATGAAAATCAAAATACTGCGCCGACTGTTGACTTTTCAGATATCAAAGGGCAGTTTCTTGCCAAACGCGCCGCGGAAGTAGCTTCTGCCGGCGGACATAACATGATAATGATAGGCCCTCCGGGTTCCGGTAAAACTATGATAGCAAAAAGAATCCCGACCATACTTCCTCCGATGAGTTTTGAGGAATCTGTGGAAACCACAAAAATATGGTCTGTATCGGGGCTTATTCAGGCAGGCGAAAGTTTAGTTAAACAAAGACCGTTCAGAAGTCCGCATCACACCACGTCTTCAATCGCATTGATAGGCGGCGGCTCTTATCCTAAACCCGGTGAAGTAAGCCTTGCTCATAACGGCGTTTTGTTTTTAGATGAATTAACGGAATTCAGAAGAGACGTTTTGGAAGTTTTAAGACAGCCTCTTGAAGATAAAATCGTTACTGTATCAAGAGCTAAAAACACTTTATCTTTTCCGGCATCGTTTATGCTTATTGCGTCAATGAACCCGTGCCAGTGCGGGCATTACGGAGATGTAAATAAAGAATGTACGTGCAACCAATATCAAATCACAAAATACCGTTCCAAAATATCAGGGCCTTTAATGGACAGAATAGATATTCAAATAGAAGTTCCGGCTCTTAAAATAGATGAAATTACTACTGATAAACAACCGGTATCGGAAACATCGCATGAAATCAAACAAAGAGTTATAAAAGCGAGAAATATCCAATATGAGAGATTTAAAAATACAAAAATTTACTGCAATGCCCAGATGGAGCCTAAAGAAATAAAAAAATACTGCATTTTGGACGATAAAGCAAAAGAGTTGCTTAAAAATGCAATAGAAAAACTCGGGTTTTCGGCAAGAGCCTACGACAGAATATTAAAAGTCGCAAGAACAATCGCCGATTTGGCAGATTCAGCCGATATTTTACCAGTTCACATAGCCGAAGCCGTAAAATACAGAAGTCTGGATAAATAGTTAATTTAAAAATTTATACGAAGTATTAAATTACATAAAGAAGATATCTATTATTTGATAATAAAATCAAAAAATGTACAATATATGTGTAGCTACTAGAATATTTAGCCATCCTTAATTAGTAAAATATTATTTCTTAAAATAACCCACAAAAATTAAGTTTGTGGACCAAAAAATTAGATTTAAGATATACAACCATTATTAGATTACTTTATATAAGACTTGCTTTTTTTATTTTTTAATGTTACATTTTGTAATTTTTTGTATAAAAATAGGAGTTCAAAATAGAACAAATTAAAAAAGATATTGATAAAGCAATCTTATCAATCCTAGATTGTTGGGAATCTGGGAAGAAATGTTTGATTATACTTGGTGCAGGTGCATCAGCCAGTGCTAAAGTCCCAACTATGCATGAAGTATATAAGTATCTTTATCAAGAAGTGGCAAATACTCGTAAACGGACAGAAATAGAGAATATTGATGGTTCTGATATGCTATTAGAACTTGAAAATAGACTTTGTGCATTAAAAGATTATGAAGTACCTCGTTCTATTGTTGCTATGTCATTAGGAACATTACAAAAAGCACACGAGAAAGAAGATCAAGAAAATGTAGTATATAAATATTTAGCAGAAGTATGGCATAACTTTTCAAAAGCTTTTGTACATTTGGATATACCTGTAGAAAACAATGTTATTCCACAAGATAAAAAATTCCCAACATCAGATGCTATTAAAAAAATGCATACAATATTATCTGAATATGATTCATTAATACAATTCCATTCTGACATATCAAACGAAAAAATAAAAGAACAAAAAAAATCGCCAGAAAATTTGCATGATCTTAATCCAACAAAGATGCATATGCTCGTTGCTGCTCTTGTCAAGGCAAATCTTGCTCAAGTTGTTAGTGTGAATTTTGATGGGCTTACAAGAAAAGCAATAGATGATAATAAATATATTGGTGTCGTATTAGGAGACCCGGATAAGGTTGAAAAACATTTTCTTAAAAAAGAGCAAGACAATAATGATACTCTTAAAGAAAGTATTCCTATTATTAAGGTCTGGGGAGATGTATTTCATTCAATTTGTACCAATAATGGATGTCCTGAATCAAATGTTCGTATTCCAATTTTTAATTTAGACAAAGATAATAAGGAGAATAGATGCGAAGTTTGCACAAAGAAGAGACAATTACAAATTTTTTTTACAGGTTATGAAGAAAAGGAAAAATCAACTAATGAATTGATGAAGGTTCTTATCAAACATATTTCTCCGCAAATTGGGAATGTAATAACAATTGGTTTTAGTGGACTTTGGGATCAATCTCTCGTTAATTTTATAGGATTACTTTGTTCAGAAATAGAACAGGAAACAAAAGTATTTGGCAATAAGATAAGGATACCATGTATTTGTATAGATACTAAAGAAACACCGCCTTTTTTACATGAGATGAATAAAAGAGATGTTATTCCTTTGCATTTGAAATTACGTAGTAACGAATTTGCAGAATTATTTAATATAAATACATCAAAAAATGATACATCAAAAAATGATACATCAAAAAATGATACATCAAAAAATGATACATCAAAAAATGATACATCAAAAATTTTTTCACATCTTTCTAACTATGATGAAATCCTTCCTGATCAAATGTGGGGAGAGTGGATAAGGGGAAAAAAAGACTTAAAAGAGTTAGTTTTACCTGCAACATATCCTTTAATTACAGAAACATCATATTTAAAAAGTTTAGAATATCTCAGACAATTAGGAATTAAAACAAAAATGAGTTTAGTTGCAGCAAGATTAGATATCGAAAAAGTAAATGAAAAAAATCATAATAGATTACAACATAGTCATGGAGCAGCTCATTTAGCCATTACGTGGTTCAATCATTTGATTAAGACAATTCCTGTAGGCATTAGACCTTCAGAACCTGAAATGAAAAAGCTTGAGACAATTGTTTTGTTTGCTTCTTTGCATCATGATATTGGGCATTTACCTTTTACGCATTTGGCTGAAGAAATATTTGAAGAAATTCATTGGACTCTTAAGGAATGGGGCGAGGCTTTTATCCATGATGATCCAGTACTTGCATCTTTATATTCAGATTTTAATGTGGATGTTGACAATACATTCAAAAATGCAGCAGAAAAAATAAACTTGGATGAACATATATTTAAAAGTAGAGTAGAATCTGCTATTCAAGGTTGTTCAGGTTTTGCATGGATAGATGCAATATTAAATAGTCCTTTGGATGCAGATAAACTGGATTATATATTTAGAGATTGTAATTATTTGGATCAAGGGGTACATATTACCAGAGAAAATAAAATCACGTGGATTGATGAATTTTTCAATGATACCATGGTACTTCCAAGTGGATTAGTTGCATTAGGGAAAATATCAGGTGGACATGCCTGTAATTTTCTTGAAGAAAGAATATGGTTATATAAACATCAATATAATCAACCTGCCTTTAGATGTATAGAAAGGATTGCTCGTGCAGTTATTATTAGGTGGTTATTGGAAAAAGTCCCTAAAAAAATTTTTGAAGAGCAAAAGAAAAAAATAGGTTTCATTAATATTATCGGGGATACATCTGTTAAAAAAGGTTTTGCCGCTAGAGATTTATTATGGTATTCTTTAAAAAATTTGGGAAATTCTGATAATCAAGATAATATATATAATCAGGATGATATATACAATCAAGACAATCAAAGAGAATTGTTTAATCCCAGATCTTATTATAATAAAAATATAGGAGAACCAGAACTTCTCATAAAGATAGTAGCAGAATTAAAAGAAGATATTTTTGATAGGAAAGGATTGGTTTATGAATGGTTGGAACGATGTGAAAAAATATTTAAAGAATGTTTTAAATGGTCACAATCAAGTATTAATAGTAAATCTAGAAATTTATTAGATCTTCTTTCGGATGTGGATATAACATATTCTGATTTGTTTTATATTAACCATCGTCATTTGAAACTTGTTAGAGAAATAGCAAGAAAAATTGAAACACAACATCCATTTAGAGCTTTAATTGATATAGCAGTTTTGCCTCGTTTTTTATCATATCCATCACATAGAAAACATTCTTGGCAGAAAGAAAAAATTATTAGTGAATGTTTTGCGGTATCACATTATGATCCTGACAAATGGGGACAGTCTACAAATAAATGGATTCCAATGTCTGAAAGTGCATTTTCAGAAAAAGATAAAAATAGAAATCTTAGAATATTGATTGTTTCCCCTTATCCAAATGACCCAGAAGTAGCATATACTGTTGATATATTTCGTAATTATTGCCGTATTGAGGGTATAGAAGTTTCAGATGTTGATAATAGTTGTTAATATAAAAATGGGAAAAATAATATGAAAGAATCTCAAGAACATAATTTTATGGGTATAGGTTATGATTGGTTATTAGTTCCTCAGGATATTAAAGGTATTGAATATGATGTTATTCTTAGTGTTGCTATTTTTCATTTAAATAAAACTCAAGTTTTTACCTATCATGCATCTCTTCCACCTAAATATGCTCATATTGAACAATCTGATGTTTCTGGTACACTTGGTCTTCTTTGGCCTGTAGCTGATAAAGTTAATAATGTAAAAGCTGCTGCACTTGAACGATTAATATCGGATTCGATTCAGTGGATTCTTTCCGATCAAGATTTAAGTGTGAAGAATACTATTATTCTTTTACAAGGTCCTCTATTGCCAAAATTAAGAGGCCGCTTTCTTTATAGTGGGATTTCAAAAAACGTATCAATTCAGTCTATTACATACCAAACTGAATGGCTAAAACGATTGGAAAATATAGAAAAAATATCAGAATTTTTGAAATCTAAACAAAAAGATGAAATTGTGGTTAGTTCGGTTTTTCCATCATTAAATGTTGATCAGAGTACTCGTTCTTGGATAGCAATTTTGGCGAAAACACAACAAATGTATCATTTTGAAACAATAACTAATATGTGGGATTATTGTAGAGATAATAAAATTATTGATGAAAGAAAAGAAGAAATTGAAATGTTATTAAAGAATCTTTATAATGAAGATGAAAAGCTTGATATTCCATTACCTAAACCATTGGCAGAAGCTGTTTTAGCAGCAAAAAAATCTATTGAATTTGAAAAAGATGTTATTGTTTTTCAAAGATATTTTAATAGATGCAAAGGTGAGCCATTTACGGAAGAAAGTCTTAAGGGGCTCAGAGATGTATTTCCAAATATATTTCAAACAACAAATGGTAAAGTTAATTTTGAATATTTTTATGGGATATTTAAAAATAAATATGAGAGTGGTGAATTTAAGGCTGCACTAGAATACTTGAAATCCGATAAATTTACTAGTATTAGTTAATCTGTATAATAAATAATTTAATGAAGGATTTAATGCAAACAGTCAGACATGCTAATTATCGTCTCTTAATGTGGGAACCACCTATTAATGATACTTTTGATTATTATTTTTCAGGAGTAAGGTATTTAAATTTATTGGTTTATGATCTTAATGTTCCAGATTGGATCAAAAAAACAATAAGTTTAACAGATGAGATATATACTACATTGGATGAAAATGAAATCAAAAGTAAAATTAAACAGATTTTTGGCTATCTTAAAGAAGGTGGAATATGTTCTATCCCTTCATTTTTGGCACCTTGGGATCAAATTATAAATATTTGGCAAAATTCATCAGCAAAACCGATGATTTTACCTGCAAGTCATTTATTAAAAGTATTAGTTGATAACGAGTCTAATATACCAAATTTTAATTATCCCAAAATTATTCTTGGAATAATATTCGGAGATATCGCCGCAACTATATATAAAGCAAAAGTAATGAATGCCAATAATGATTTTGAAAATGAATTTAAGGCAGTATTTGTCAATAATCCAAATATTAAAGAAATCTTTGACTTGTATAGTATGTTTAAAATTGCTGGCGATATATTCCTTAAAGGCTATATACCACAGTTGTTAGGTACAGCGTCTAAAAGTACTAAAGCACCGGATATTGTATTCAAAGATAAAAAAAAATCTTTTAAATATTATTTGGAAGTTACTAGAAAAGAACCATCTTGTTCAAAGCCAGAAAAAGATCTTGTTTGGGATGCTATAGAAGAAAAAATCGAAAAGATATCTCCGTTAACAAAATCTAAGTGGGAGCCTTGTATAATTGCGATTGATATAACTTGTGCTGAGTGGGCTAACTCAATTGAGAGCTTAGACTCTAATATTATGCAAAAAAATAAAACAGGTTATATTTATCGATGCTTTAAGGACGCTGAATTTAATGAACGATTGAAAAAAATGGATAATGCTTTATCTGTTTCAGCTGTACGTACAGCATATTATAGAAATAACAAATACTCTTTAGCAGGAATTCTTGCCTCCACAACACAATTAATCAAAATTAGCAACTATGGGATCTCACAGGCAAAAGGTGATACATTAATTTTGCATAAAGATTTTGAACATATAATTCCTTCATGTATTGCAAAAAATATATTTTTAGTTGATTCTTCATGTATACCGTATAACTTGAATAATTAAATATTAGTAATGTATTTTACAATGCTTTTGAATTTATTATTTATAAAAACACATTGGTTCGTATTTGAAAATCACATCTGAAATATATATACTTTTGAGGTTAAAAAACGAGAAATTAAATAATGGTAAAATACAGAGGTCTGGATATAGTGTAAAGATATTTTAATATCAAAATTGCAAAATATAATGTTTATATGGTGTATCAAAGGGAACTTTTATGAAAAAAGTCGAAAAACAGTCTTTTAAAGAATATTTAGCAAATGTATTATCATCAATGTATGCAAAGAATAAGTTTAATTGTGAAAATTTTTTTATTGAATGGTTTATAAAAAATGGTAAGGCATATTCTTTCTTATTTAAGAAGGACATTACTGTAACAAATTTGCAATATGCAGAACTTATTTCCCTTTTGAAAGTTCATATTAAACCCGAGCATAGTAAATCTGCACAATTACAATTTGTTTCAAAACAGGAATTTTATAATGATTTTGGTCCAATTTTATGTGATGTTCAAATGAAAAGCAAACAGAAACCGAAAGAAATAGAAAAGGCGATAGTCAATCTTTATGGAAATACTTTAAAACAAGTTGTTGCACTTGAGCTTTTTAAGGGGTCTTGTACAGTTTTTCTTCCACCACATCTTGAATTAGATTTGTTTGCTATTTGTAGTGAATCAGGATATATTCATTCATGTGGGCATAATGTATACAGTGAACCTTTAAATAAAGCAAACACTAAAGATATTTTTAAAAAAATAGAAAAACATATTAAAAAACATTTCTCACAACATAATCGAGCATATGTTTCAATATATGCCCATGAAGATTTTACAAAATATGATAGAGAATATGCTTCAGAACTTGATGGTGGTTTGCAAAATCTAAAAATATTTGTTGAAAAATATTATATTGGTGATAAAAGATTTATAACATTTATAAATGAATTAGAAAAGAAATTTCATAATAGAATTACTCTTCAAGGACCTGGTGATTTTAGGAAAGAACAAGAAAGAAGGGAAAACAATAAGATGTTGGATAAATCTAGAACAATTTGGTTTATTATTGATCAAGATATAAATAGTGATATAAGATATCTTATTTGTTACGATCAGTTATATAAAAATTGTAATCCTTTCCATATTTTTGATGAAAATAAACCAGCTTGGATTTCACATACAACTATTCCACATACAATGGTAGGGGCAATGATTAATTTAACACGTCCTTGGTGGTCTAAAAGTAAAGTTCTTGTTGGCGATCCATTTTCTGGCACAGGAACAATATGGTTGGAGTTTCAGAAATTTAAAGATATTAGTTTGTTTTGTAGTGATATTTCACCAATTTCCGGGTTATTATCGAAGGATAATAAATTTTTTTTCACACTTAAAAGTAGTGATTTAAAGGATATTAAAAATAAATTAGAAAGATTAAAAAAAAGTACTAATATGTTAGAAGAAATGAATAAAAAAAATCCAAAAGAAAATGAAGAATATAAAATACCTGTGGATTTATATAATGAAGCTATTGATTTGCAAAAAAATGAAGAAATTGACATACCCAAAAAAATTGTTCAGAAACTAAAAAAAATTTCATTTTTTTCAAGATTGATATTTTATCTGAATTTACGAACAAAAATTCGTCATTACGGTGCTTTAAAAAGAGAGTCTGAAAAATGGGATGAAGCTTTTATTAAAGAACTTGATATTTTATGTTGGCAGATTGAAGAATTAAGTATTTTAAGAGATAAACAGGAAAAACAAACGATAAAAAAATATGGTAAATTTACTGAATTTATAAATACATATTCTCATGGGACAACTTTAAATAATTTATATTTTGAGCATACTTCTGTTGTAGAAAGAAATGCAAGAGTAAAGATTAAACGAAAATTAGATGTTGTTATAACAGATCCACCATATGGTTTTAATACAGATGAAGATTTATTGGATTTAGCAAGAACTTATGCTGAATCTATTAAAAGTATAATTGCAAGTTTACGAGATAATGGGCAATTAGTATTATGTGTTCCAGAAAAATCATACACAGGCAGACAAATTGGGGCTTTTTCTAGAAGTGGATGGTTAATTCAGCAAATAATTGCAGAATCACGAGTTTTAGGATATGAGCCTATAATTGAAGCCCAAGTTTTTCCAAGTCCAGGCCAACTTTTTAGATCTCCATATTATTGGGAATCTGTAAGAGCATTACGCAGAACTATTTTACATTTTAGATTTAAGAAATTAAAGAAATCAAAGAAATTGGAGTAAAACAATCGGAAAATGCGGAAATTATGACAAATAATTTCTTAACAGGTGTGTTGTGAATATTTTTAAAATTATAAATATAGCAAGGAAAGTTTTAGAGTATAAGCTGTTCAATAAAACGGTTCCCGTAACTGCCACATTATCTCTAACGAACAGATGTAATTCAAGATGTTCTTACTGTGCAATCCCTATAAGAAATACAAAAGAACTTTCATTAACTGAAATTAAATCAATAATAGATGTGTTATGTAATCTTGGCATTGAAAGACTTGGGCTTTGGGGCGGGGAACCTTTAGTCAGGGAAGATATCGGTGATATAGTTGACTATTGCAGAACAAAAAAATTATATATCACTATGGTCACAAACGGATATTTAATAGACAAAAAATTAGATATTGTAAAAAAAATAGACGACATTATAATTTCTTTTGACGGATTAATAGAATGTCACGACAAAAACAGGGAAGCCGGCGCTCATGATAAAGTTTTGCAGTCAATGCGTACTTTATATGATAATAAAATAAAATTTTTTACGATAACCGTTCTGACAAAAAATAATATCCGCAGAGAAAACATAGATTACATTCTTGAACTTTCAAAAAAATATAATTTTTTTACAACTTTCCAGATACTTCATCATAATGATACACTCGGCTCCGATTATAAAAATATTTTGCCTTCACATGACGAATATATTGAAATATTAAAATATATTTACGGTAAAAAAAAGATAAATAAAAATATAGCGTCATCAGATATGTATTTTCAACATCTTTTAAGTTGGAATAATTTGCATAATATATATTTGCCTGAAAACGGTAAAAAAACAAAATGTCTGGCAGGCAAGTTATACCTTAACGTTGATACTGACGGTTATGTGTATCCGTGTTCAATATTAATAGGCGCAATGAAAGGCGTTAAATATGATTCAAAAAACTTATTACAAGAAATACAAAAAAATAAAATAAACTGCGACGACTGCGTATGTGCCTGCTATGTTGAATATAATAAATTATTTGCGTTGAACGTTGCGGCTGTTTATCAGTGGTTTAAAAATCTTATATAGAAGAGAATACAAATGTCATGGAGCGATGATAATAAAACAACATACAACTTTTTTATTGAAAAACATAAAAATATTCTTATATTTTTTATTTTTATGTTCGCCGTGTTATCGTTAAATCTGTTTTATTTGCAGATTATCAACGGCTCTTATTATAAAGAAATTGCCGAAAGGCAGAGATTGAACACTTCAAAAGAACGGGCGCCGAGAGGTTTGATTTATGACGCAAAAGGAAATATTTTAGTAGGAAACGAATTCGGATACGTCGCTTTGTTTTATCCTTTTGAACAGCATGAATTGCCGAGTCAAGATACCATAGAACAATTAAGCGCGATATTGAAAAGAGATATAAATCCGGAAATTGAAGCCGGTTTGAAATATAAAAGAGTAATACAAATAGCCGATAATTTATCGCTTGACGAAGTTTTTCAAATTCAGGAAAAAAAGTTGTTCATGCCGGGAATAGCAGTTACAAAAATACCGAAGAGAAAATATTTTAACGCCGTTGAAAACTGCCATGTTACGGGATATGTGGGCGAAGTGACGCAGGAAGAGATTGAAAATATGCAGGAAGACAATTACAGACCGGGTGATTTTATAGGAAGAGGCGGAATAGAACAGGCTTATGATAAATATATACGCGGAATAGACGGCGGGCTGCAGTTGGAAGTAAACGCCAAAGGCCAGCCTAAAAAAGCATTTAAATATTATTCTCCCGAAACGGGAAACAGCGTTTTTTTAACTATTGACGCCGATCTGCAAAAAGTCGCTTATGAAGCTTTGGAAAAATCCACTACCGGAAAAGGAGCGGCCGTTGTAATTGACGTTAAAACGGGCGCCGTTAAAGTTTTGGTTTCATGTCCCGGTTATGATACAAACGATGTTTTTACAAAGAAATACGCTCATTATCTCAGAGACAGAAACCTGCCTTTGTTTAACAGGGCTATTCAGGCGTTGTATCCGCCCGGATCAATTTTTAAAATAATAACTTTTATAGCGGCAATGGATTACCTTGATTTTGATCCGTCTCATACGGAGTACTGCACAGGCAAATTTGAACTTGGAGACAGGTTTTATTCGTGCTGGTTTAAAGAAGGGCATAAAACGGTAAATTTAATTACTGCTACGGCCAATTCCTGCAACATATATTTTTATAAACTGGGATTAAAATTGGGAGTAAGAGTACTTGAAAAATATGCAAAAATGTTTCATTTAGGCGAACAGACCGGAATAGACATACCTTATGAAAAAAAAGGTTTTGTGCCTACTCCTGAATGGAAAAAACTTAAAATGAAAATGACATGGCTTCAGGGAGATACTGTCATATTGGCTATAGGACAAGGCGCGTTATGGGTCACTCCTTTGCAGATGGCGTCAATGATAGCCGCTGTCGCAAACGACGGCGTTTTTTATACTCCGTATCTGGTTGAAAATATAAAAGATCCGAAAACAAATGAAGTTCTTTACCAACATGAACAGGAGATAACCGATAAACTGGAAATTGATATGCGCATTTGGAAAACTCTTAATAAAGCTTTGACTGAAGCGGTTAAAAACGGAACGGCGCGGAGAACGTATTTTAAAGATTTAACCGTGGCGGCAAAAACAGGCACAGCTCAGAATCCGCAGGGAGTTGACCACGCATGGATGGTTGCTTACGCTCCTGCCGAAAATCCGGAACTTGCGGTTGCCGTTATTGTTGAAAACGGAGGCGGCGGCGGAACAAATTCCGTGCCGATTGCAAGAGAGATATTTAAAAAATATTTTAATATATACGATGAAACAGATAAAACTGAAAATAAAGAAATAAAGCAACAGGACATTAAACAAAAAACGATAAAAGAGAATTTATGATAAAAAATAAAACAATATTTGCAAGAATACTTGATAATACCGACTGGCTTTTTTTTGTTTCTCTTTTGTTTATCATAGCCGTAGGGTTTATATCAATTTATTCCGCAAGCATAAATTACATTAATCCTTTAAAATTTATTACAACGCAGTTCATCGCCATTTGCGCCGGATTTTTTTTCGTGCTGGTTTTTTCAAGTTTTAATTACCAGTATTATAAACATTTCAGCGGATACATATACGTAATTTCATGTTTATTATTGATCGCCGTTTTGATATTCGGTGCCACGGTTAAGGGAACAAAAGGATGGTTTAATTTCGGATTTTTTTCTCTGCAGCCTGTGGAATTTGCAAAAATAATGTTTATTCTGGTTTTATCGGCGTTTCTTGACAAATACTGGCGCGAAATAAGAAGATTTACAACATTCTGCAAAGCTCTTTTAATATTGGGCGGGCATATATTTTTAATAATGCTTCAGCCTGATTTTTCTTCCACGCTTCCTTATTATCCGATTACTTTGATTTTGTTGTACGCGGCCGGCGTAAAAATAAGATATCTTCTCAGCATTATTCTTTACGGCGGACTTGCAATGGGAATACCTCTGTTTATAACGTTTATTAATTTACAGCCGGAAGTTGCGCAGTCAAGCCAAATACTGTCTTTTATGTTAAAGGCTTATACGGATTTGCCGACGGCTCTTATAGTTTTATTGTCAATATCCGTTTTGGTTTTTTTAATAAAATGGTTTATGTATAAACTGAGAATCCAACTGCCGGTCATATATCCTGTAATTTTTTTGCTGCTTGTTTTTGCCGGAAGTTTTTCGTCAATAGTCGTTGAAAAGTCGCTTAAAGATTATCAGAGAAAAAGACTTATCGTATTTTTGGAACCGTCTCTTGACGCAAGAGGAGCCGGGTATAACGTTATACAGTCAAAAATAACGATAGGTTCGGGACAAATAATAGGAAAAGGATTTTTTAAAGGAACGCAGACGCAGCTTGGATTTTTGCCGGAACAAAGAACCGACTTTATTTTTGCCGTTATAGGCGAAGAAGGCGGATATCTGATTTCACAGCTGACTATTTTGTTTTATTTATTTTTCATATGGAGAGCGATGATTATTGCGCGAAATTCAAGAGACAGGTACGGGTCGTACGTAGCAACAGGTATTGCCACGATGTTTTCTTTTAACGCCGTTATAAATATCGGAATGGTTACAGGCCTCATGCCTGCTACCGGACTTCCGCTTTTGCTTGTGTCTTACGGCGGCTCAAGCATGACTTCGTCAATGGTTGCCATAGGGATATTGCTGTCAATTCATATAAGAAAATTTATCAGGGACTGACAAAAACAGAAGATCGGAAGCTTGGCAGCTTGGAAGTTTTGACCCAGAAAACATCAAACGCATAAAAACTAAAAAAATATTTTAAAAATCACAGAGTTTTCACAAATTTATGATATAAAAGCATTATTGAATATAGTATAATACATACATGAACAACTTAGATAAAATTCTTCCTTTTGTCCAAAAACCTTCAAGATATATAAACCATGAAATAAATTCGCATAAACCCGATATGACGCAAGACGTTTCAATATGTCTTTGTTTTCCGGATATTTATGAAGTGGGCGCTTCAAATTTAGGAATTGAAATTTTATATCATCTTATAAACGAAAAAAAACTTGCCAGATGCGAAAGATCTTTTGCGCCTGACGTTGACCTTGAAAACATTATTAAAAATAAAAATATTTCTCTTTTTTCTCTTGAATCAAAAAGCTCTCTTAAAAGTTTTGACATCGTGGGATTTACGCTTCAGTGCGAACTTGTCGGAACAAATATAGTAAATATGCTTTCTTTGTCTGAAATACCGGTTTTTTCAAAAGACAGAAATGAAAAAGATCCTATTATTATCGGCGGCGGTCCGGCGATGGCTAATCCGGAGCCTTTCTGCGATTTTTTTGACTTGTTTGTAATCGGAGACGGCGAGAAAGTTCTGCCCGAGCTTATAGAAATTTACCGGGAAAGCAAAAAAAAATCTTTAACGCGCAAAGAAATTTTGAAAGCATTTTTAAAACTTGAAGGAATTTATGTCCCGTCATTTTATGAAGTGTCTTATAATCAGGATAATACGGTAAAAGAAATAAAAACCGTTGAAAACGGTATTCCTGAAAACGTAAAGAAGACGACGGTTGAACTTGATAAAGCTTTTTTTCATAAAGATAAAATAGTTCCGTTTGTTGAAACAGTGCATAACAGGCTTAATATTGAAATAGCCAGAGGCTGCATAGGAAGATGCAGATTCTGCCAGGCTTCAAAATATTACAGGCCTTGGCGCACCAGAAATCCGGAAACGATTATGTCTTTGGTGGACGAAGGACTTAAAAAAACCGGATATGAAGATATCGCATTTTCTTCTCTTTCATGCACGGATTATAAAAATCTTGAAAATCTGCTTTGCGAAACAAACGAAAAATACGCCGGTAATAATTTAAATATTTCGCTTCCTTCAATGAGATGCAACACTTTTTCTTTAAAAGTCGCCGAATATATCAACAGAGATAAAAAACCGACTATTACTTTTGCTCCCGAGGCCGGTTCGGACAGATTGAGAAACGTCATAGGAAAATATCTGTCGGAGAAAGAAATAATCAATACGCTTATAACCGCGTACGATATGGGCTGGCGCACCATAAAACTTTATTTTATGATAGGCCTTCCAACGGAAACAAAAGATGACATTGAGGCTGTTAGCGCATTGATAAAAAAAATAAAACAGCAGGCGAAAGGTTTAAAATTCAATATTACGGTTTCTCCTTTTGTTCCTAAAGCCCAGACCGCTTTCCAATGGGAACCGATGTTTGCCGCAGATTATATTAAAGAAACGATAAAAAAAATAAAGAATGAAACGCCGGCGACCATAAAAGCGCATGATTATTCCGCAAGCATATTGGAGGCTGTTCTTGCAAGAGGAGACAGAAGGCTTTCAAAAGTCATATATCTTGCTTGGCAGAAAGGACTGAGATTTGACCAGTGGTCCGATAAATTTAATTTTGAAACATGGAAAGAATGTTTAAAAAGCGAAGGGCTTGACCTTGATTTTTACGTTTACAGAAAAAGAGATAAAAACGAAATTATGCCGTGGCATCATATAGAACTTGGCGTGGCAAAAGAATATCTGTATTCGGATTATCTGAGCGGAATTGTTGAAACCGGCGATTCTGAATACGATGCTTTGTCTGACGATTCTAAACTGCCGAAAAATACGGTATGCGTAAAAACACAGAATACGCAAAGCCTTTTCAGGGTTCTTTTAAAATTTTCAAGAAAAGGAGCCGTTAAATATATTTCTCATCTTGAGCAGATAGATTTTTTGCGCAGAGTAATAAAAAGAACGCAGCTTCCGGTTTCATATACGGCCGGATTCAGCCCACAGATAAAAATGTCTTTCGGTCCGGCGATTTCCGTAGGTTATGAAAGCGACTGCGAATATGCCGATTTGTATTTTACAGATAAAGTTAATTTAGATATAATTAAACGGGCTGTTGCCGGCCAGCTTCCGGAAGGTTACGCTATAGAGGAAGTTAAACAAATGCCTTTGAAATTTCCCGCTGCGGATATGCTTGTTAATCTTGCCGAATATTATGTCCGCGGTTTGAAAGTCGGAGCGGAGCGCATAAAAGAGTTTCTTGAAGCCGAGACTATTCCGATTGTTAAAATAAAGAAAGGCAAAGAAAGTATAGTTGACGCTAAGTCTCTGATAGCCGGAATTGAAAAAACCGGAGACGATGAACTGAAAATACTTCTGAGATTCGGACAGAATAAAAATTTAAAATTAAGCGCTGTGCTCGGGAGTCTTTCCGGTTTGAGCGAAGACGATATTAAAATTTTAAATATTAAAAGAAATAAACTTTACGCGGAAAAAAATGAAAACATTTATGAGATTTAAAATCTTTACACTTCTTGTTTTTGCGTTTATTTTTGCGGCAAAAACCGTTTATTGCGAAGAACGCGTTATACTGTATGTTACCGACAATATACATCTGGGAGATAATTTCGTTACAAAATATGCCGATATGCTCCAGACGCTTATGGACGACAATTACGGAAAAAATACCATAAGACTGAAAAAGTTTACAAGATTCGATTTCAATACTACGGAATGTTTTGAGTTTTTAAAGTATTTCAATTCAAAAAATTACCCTCCCAAAACGGTTATAATTACCGTCGGAGAAGCAAACCAGTATAATTTAAAAGGATTTTCATCGTATTTGGCGCAGAGTAAAAAAAAGAACGCTAAAAAGACAAACGACAAGACATTAAAACAAATAAACGAAGAAATTATGGATATTTACGAGCGGAAGACTTCTTTGTTTAAGCTTGCCGGCAGACAAATTTTTTCAAATAACGCAAGAAGCGAATATAAACCTAAAGTAATTCCGAATTTTTACGCTTTGAGCGGCAATTTTAAGGAAGATCCGAACACAATAGCGTCCGTTTCGGCATATTCTTACGCATGGCAGCTGATAAGAGAAAAAAAATACGTTCAAGCCAGAGATTTTCTTTTCGGCATAATATCAAAAAAATCAAGCCACAGTATGTTTTATTACGCTTTGGGTTCTCTTTATTTGCTTGAACAAAAAGAAAACGCCGAAACAAACGCATTGAAAATTTTTGAAGAGGGGATTCTTGTTGATATACGAAACGGCAGAAACATGTGCTATAAAGGGCTTATGTATTTATATATGTCGTATAAAGGAGGAATTTCAAACGATATTTTGTATTTTGCCCGCGCCGTTCACGCGGTCGCCGGGGATGTTTCGGATGAAATTACGGCAATAACGACGCTGAATACTTCAAATTATGAAATTAAACACCGTACGATACTTGAATGGGCGTTAAGCGATTTGGATAAGATTAAAAATTTATCAGATAAAAATAACATTAAACTGATTTTTGCGAGTTATCCCGATGAAGTTAAAATAAACGAAGTCGTAAAAAACCACATAGAACAAACAAACGACGGTATATTGTTCTTTCAGAATAAATTTGAATTTACCGGCAATATGGATTACAGTCTGTACAATCTGTCAAAGAAAATGTTCTCATTTTTAAAAGACAGAAAAATTTTAAAATAGGAAATTAAATGACAAAAGAAATAGTAGTAAACAGGACGCACGAAGAAACAAGAGTCGCGGTTTTGGAAAACGGCAAACTCTCGGATATTTTTATTGAAAGAAGAGAATCCGAAAAGATACTGAATAATATTTATAAAGGCAGGGTCCAGAACATAGTTACGGGGCTTTCATCTGCTTTTGTTGACATAGGATTCGGCAAGAGCGCATATTTGTCAAAAGACGATATTGTGGCCGCCAAAAACGAACATAATATTGAAAATATGCTAAAAGTCGGACAGGAAATAATGGTTCAGATATACAAAGAACCTATTAATACAAAAGGTCCGAAAGTGACGATGGATATTTCGCTGCCAGGGCGTCTTTTGGTATATATGCCTTTCAGCAACAATATCGGCGTATCAAAACAGATAGAAGACAAAGATGAATACTCAAGATTAAAAAATATAGTTAAGAATTTAAAAGCGGATTCAGATTTGGCCGGCGGAATTATCGTAAGAACTGAAGCCGAAGACGCAACCGAAGATGAAATAAAAAGAGAGATAAAATATCTTTCAAGGCTGTGGGCTTCTATCATAGCAAGATTCAATAACGCAAAATTCGGAACCCCCATTCACAGAGATTTGGGAGTAGTATTCCAAACAGTAAGAGACCATTTTAACGAAGACGTAACGCTGATGCACATAGACAATCCGAAAGAATTGAAAGACGTTGCGGAATTTGTTGAGACGGTATCTCCGGAACTTAAAGACAGGATAGCGTTATATGAAGGCAAACAGCCGATTTTTAAAGCATACGGCATAGAGGAAGAAATTAAAAGACTCAGATCAAATAAAGCGAGGCTTCCTTCCGGAGGATATTTAATAATACAGGAAGCGGAATCTTTGTGCGCAATAGACGTAAACAGCGGAAAATTTACCGGCAATAACAATACGCAGGAAGAAGTCGTTACAATGACAAATGTTGAAGCCGCAAATGAAATCGCCAGACAGCTGAGATTAAGAAATATAGGCGGAATTATAGTCATAGATTTTATAGACATGAAAAAAGAAAAAAACAGAAAGAAAGTTCTTGAAGAAATAAGAAACGCAGCCAAAAACGATAAAGCCAAAATTAAAATATGGCCTATAACCAAACTCGGGCTTATAGAGATGACAAGAGAAAGAAAAAGAGAATCTCTTTTTTCGCTCTTGGGCGATAACTGCCCGACTTGCCACGGGCTCGGGCTTGTTCTTTCAAAGGAATCTATTTTTATAAACGTCTGTCAGGAACTTGAACAGATGAAAATAGAAAAACATTACGGCAAAATTAAAATAAAGCTTAATCCCGAAGTCGCCCAGTATTTTAATGAAAGAAAAGCAAGGCTGACGGAACTGTTTAAAAAAGAGATAGAAATTATTTCAATGGATTCTGTGGACAGGGAAGATTACAATATCATTCTGGAATAAATTTCGCAAGAGGAAGACGTGAATTTTGACGGCTTGAAATATATAGTTGTCGGATCCGGTTTTTGGGGCGCTGTTTTTGCCGAAAGGATAGCGTCGGTATTAAACAAAAAAGTTCTTGTGATAGATAAAAGAGACCATATAGGCGGCAACTGTTATTGCGAAACTGATAAGCAGACCGGCATAGAATGCCACAAATACGGCTGCCATATTTTTCATACAAGCGTTAAAAACGTATGGGATTATATCAACAGATTTTCAGAATTCAACGGCTACAAACATAAAGTTTTAATTACGAGCAAAAATAAAGTTTACTCAATGCCGGTCAATCTTGCTACGATAAATTCATATTACAATTTAAATCTGACTCCTTTTGAAGCCGAATCTTTATTAAAAAAAGAAAGAATCAAAATAAAAAATCCGCGTAATTTTGAAGAAAAGGCAGTATCCCTGATAGGTTGGGGATTATATGAAACGCTGATAAAAAATTATACTGTTAAACAGTGGGGAACAGACCCTAAAAATCTCCCGGCTGAAATTATTACAAGACTGCCGGTAAGAACAAACTATAATGATAATTATTATTACGATATTTATCAGGGAATTCCCTTTGAAGGATATACAAAACTGCTGCGTAAAATTTTAACGCACCGCAATATTGAAGTTAAAACATCGGTTGACTATTACGATATAAGCGAAAAAATACCGAAAGACTGTAAAATAATATTTACAGGAACGCTTGATAAACTTTTCGGTTACAAATACGGAAAGATGAAATGGCGCAGTCTTAAATTTAAATGGCAAAAAATTAACCGCCGCGATTTCCAGGGAAACGCCGCTATGCATTTTGCGGATTTGGATGTTCCGTATACGAGAATTCACGAATTTAAACATTATCATCCTGAAATAAAAGAGATTTTTGAATCTGAAAAAACGATAATTTGTTACGAATATCCGGCTGATTATAAAGACGGGAGAGAGCCGTATTATCCGGTAAACGACAAAGAAAATAATTCTTTGCATGCCAAATATCTTTACGAAGCCGGCAAAAATAAAAATATTACGGTCGGAGGCCGTCTCGGTTCTTACAGATACTGGGATATGGATAAAACTATAGAGAATTCTTTAAACGCTTTTAATAGTTTTGCGGGCGCGGAATATATTGTCAAATAAGAAATTTATACGGCGGGGAATAAATGAAAAGTTTTAAAATCAATCCGGATAAAAAATATGTTTTTATAATGGGCGCCGGCGCAAGCAAAGACGATAACCTGCCTATACAAAATGAAATATTGCAGAATATTCTTAAAAGAAAATTCGCAATGCGCAACAGACAGGGGCTTCATAAAAATGAATATAAAAAAGTCTCTGACGGAATAAAAAAACTTTTGAAAGCCGTTTTTAATTCCGATGTGCCGCTTGAAAATATAAGCCTTGAGGCGATATTCAATATACTTGAAACTTCAATAAGCCAGGGTCATAATATAGGTTTGTTAAAACATGAAAAAATAAAAAAATATTACGATATGCTTATAGAAGGCATTATGTTTGCAACTTTGACAGATGCCAAACTGAAAGAACATAATGTTTTCAATAAAAATCCTCACAGCCCGTATACGGTGATAGGTAAGAAGATTTTTGAAAATTATAAAAATTCGGATATAAATTTTTCTTTTATAACTTTTAACTACGATATATGCCTTGACAGAGTTTTACTGTCTATGTATAACGAAGACGAAAACAAAACATATGACGTTGATTTTGGGATAGAATTAGGAAATTATGATCTCCAAGACTGGTTTCACCGTCCGAGAAAAAGAAAAATATATCTGTTAAGACCGCACGGGTCAATAAACTGGCTTTTTTGCAAAACCTGCGGAAAAGTTTTTTCAAGAATTTCTCAGCAGGGAAATCCGATAGAACTTGTAGACGGTATAAAATGTTATCACTGCGGGTCCGCAACTCTTGAACCTTATATAGTTCATCCCGCAAACAACAGAACATACGTTAATAAATATATAGCGCAGGTCTGGGATAAAATGGAAAATGTTCTTGCCGAAGCAGATCACTGGTGTTTTATCGGGTATTCGCTGCCTGAGGCCGACAGATATTTCACGTATATGCTTTCAAGAATATATAATTTTAGAAAAATAAAAACGCTTAAAAATAACAGAGTTCCGGAAGTTTCGGTTGTAAACGTAAATAAATCCGCCAATTTTCACGGAGAAATGATCAGTAAAGCGGACACATGCTACAATGATAAATGTAAAAATGCCGATGAAATCAGAAAATATTTTGAATTTTTGCAGAAAGATAAAGATGTTTTTAGAAGATTTGAAGTTTATTTCAGCAACATCAAGAAATACGAATGTTCGTTTAAAGAGTTTGCCACAAAATATTTTTCCGTATAATTATTATAGCGACTTTACTGTTTCGCTTACATTTTTGTATTGCAAAAGCTCATGTACCGTTTCACTTATGTACACCTCACTTTTGCAATACTTCAATTCAGCTAAAACATTAAAGTCTTTACAACTGTAAATGTAGACTAAAAAATTAAGCTATAGCAATAAAAATGGCGGGATTAAATCAAAAACAACTTACACAAATTTTAAACTGTCCTGATATAGGAGTATCTTTTTGGATTAGATGGAAACGCATGTCAAATATAATTGAACTGCAAAAAATTGCAGAAATAACTAATCGTTCTATGGAATGGTTTTTTAAGGAAGTAGTATGAATACTATAAAAATATGCAGCGTATGCGGAAAAGAAAATAAAAATCCAAAAGAATATTGCAAATTTTGCAATAGTTATTTTGATAATCCCGATAAAAAATACCAAAGAAAATATTTACAAGAATTTACAATAATGTCTTTAATTTATTGGCTTGGGATTATTGTTGCTTTTGATAAAATAAAATATTTTGATTTAAATTTACTCAAAAAACCTTTATTATCTTTTATTATTTTATCAGTAGGATTTTTATTTTATATAGTTATTACAAAAAATAAAAAATGATAGTTATAAATTGTTTTTATTTAATAATCGGATGGGTAATAAAAATAGCGACTATTGCTTCATACTTAATAGTATTTATTCCGATAGCATTATTTTTAACTTTAATACAATTAATTTGCATACCATTTTACAAAAACAAATTTAATCCAAACGACTTGTTTATATTATTTATATTCCGTCCGATAAAACGCGTATGGAATTTATAAAAAAAATCTTTAAAACAATTATTTATGTTATTCAAGATTATTCTTTAAATCAAAAATTTCCGTTTTTGTCGCTTACCGAGTGAGAAGTGTGGGTTGAAATAATGTATCAATTTTTTACAAGTCTAACAGATACATTTAATTTTACTGCTGTGAATTTTTCATAAATATTGAAGTATTTTTTATTTTGTTATATACTATTCCACAACTATTAGGGGGTCGGGATATCTTGAAAAAGATATGAACGTAAAGAGATAGGAGTTTTACTCATATGTCGTCCCCGAAGTTTAGACTTATCTCCCTTGGGCAATTGGAGCCCTTGTGGTCGGATAAGTTTAAATAGTGTTGGATATAGATGCGAGGAAGCGATTGTAGCTTACCCGTTTATATTGCAGATTAGACTGTCCAACGAGTGCGTTATTGCCTTTTGGCAATACTTGGCTGAGCTGGAAAGAAGACTGCGCCAGCGCGTTGGCAGTTTTTTTATTTGCAACCATACTTGATATTCTGTAATATTTCGGCTATACTGAAGATGCCTCCTGACACACTTATATCTGGCGAGAAATTGCCGGACGTGTCGGGGGGTATTTTTTTAAATAACGAATTGCAGTATTGACAATATTTATCATCAGGTATATACTAATAGTGTCCTCTGACGCATTTTGATCTGGCGAGAAATTGCCGGACGCGTCACGGGGCATTTTTTATATTGGGTGGAATATTTAGTTTATTGTATAAAACTGAATGTTAAAGTCTTACAATCTTATTGGATTTTAAAGATTTCGTAGCGTTTCTAGTGTCAAATACAAGTTTTGCTTTTTTTACCACTTCGGCATAATCTATAGAAGAATGATCCGTAAGTATGACGACAATATCGTATTTTGAAATATTGTTTAAGTTTTTTTCTGATTTAAACATTTTTTTGCCGATCGAAAAGTTTTTTATAAAAGGGTCAAAGTAAGATATTTTTGCCATTTTTTCAATTAATACCGATATAACGTCAAGAGCGGGAGATTCTCTTAAGTCGGCGACATCTTTTTTATATGCCACGCCGAGCACAAGTATTTTTGAATTTTTTATTGATTTTTCATTTTTGTTTAAAGCATCGGCAAGTTTAATAACCGCAAATTTCGGCATTTTTGAATTTATGTCGCCTGCCAGTTCTATAAACCTGGAATAAAAATTTAATGTTTTCAGTTTCCATGACAGGTAATGAGGATCAAGAGGTATGCAGTGGCCTCCTATTCCGGGGCCGGGCGTAAACTTCATAAATCCGAAAGGTTTTGTTGAAGCGGCGTCTATAATTTCCCAAACATTAAGATTCAGACTGTGGCACATCAAAGCCACTTCGTTTACAAGCCCTATATTTACTGCCCTGAAAGTATTTTCAAGAAGTTTAACCATTTCAGCCGCCTCAGCCGATGACACTTTATAAACTTTTGTAAATGAACCGTATAAAGCCGAAGCAAGAAGTAATGATTTTTCGCAAAGTCCGCCTACAACTTTTGCAGTGTTTGCTATGGTAAATTTTTTATTTGACGGATCAATCCTTTCCGGGCTGAACGCCAGAAAAAAATCAACGCCGGCTTTTAATCCGGCACTTTCAAGTTTTGGAAGAACAAGTTCTTTTGTAGTTCCGGGATATGTTGTTGATTCAAGAATAATAAGCTGCCCTTTTTTTAAAGTTTGTTTTATTTTTTCTGCCGCTGAAATAATATAAGAAACGTCCGGGTCTTTAGATTTTCTTAAAGGGGTCGGCACGCAGATGATTATTATATCCATGTCCGCAAGACCAGCAAAATCGGTTGTCGCAGAAAGCTTTTTAGTTCTTACAAGCTTTTCAATTTCTTTGGATTTAATATCTCCTATGTAAGAACGTCCGTTTTTTATTCCGTTTGTTTTTTTTACGTCTATTTCAAAGCCTGTGACGCTGAAATTTTTTCTTGCAAGTTCAACGGCCAAAGGAAGACCGACATATCCGAGACCGATAACGCCTACGGACGCTTTATGTGAATTAATTTTTTTAAGGAGTTGTTTATACATTTTCTTATTCCGTTTGGTTTTAATAAAAATTTACTTAAAGTAACGGTCAATATCATAAATATGTTGTGTTATGATTTGTAATCCGGCTTTAAGATGATTTTTATTCTACTAAAAAAAACGAAATTATACAAGTGTATAATTTCTCTAAAAAACAATACAGGGATATCTTTTTCAAGATACCCCTGTTGTTTTTTTAGATAATTTGTTTATTACTTTCCTGCTGCTGGTTGTGTTGCTTCAGGAGTTACCGCTGTTTCAGTTGATGCCGCTACTTCAGGCGTTGTGTTTTCTGTTGTTGCTGCTGCTGAAACTTCTTCAGTAGCTACCGGAGCAGCTACTTCTTCCTGCTTACATCCCAATACGAACAATGACAAACAAACAAATGCAAACAATGCTTTCTTCACTTTTTACTCATCTCCTTTTTTTAAAACATATTGTTATTTTTTTCTTTAAATTTTAACTTTTTTCAAAATTAAAATTTATTATTTAAAAAATTAACTTCTGAGCGTAATCGCCAAATCTTTTTCAAATTTATCAATCAGGGCTTTAAAATCGGCGTTAACTTCGGCGTCATTAAGAGTTTTATTGTCATGTTTGTAATATAATCTTAACGAATAACTTATTTTGCCGCTGCCAAGTTTTTCATTTTCATAAACCGAAAATAAGTTGAAATCTTTTAATATTCCGCCTGCTTTCATAATTTGTTTTATAATCTTTTCAATTTTTTCAAACGGAACTTTTTTATCGCATACTATTGAAAGATCTCTTTTTACGGCCGGGAATTTTGAAATATGTTTATAAAAATTCAGTTTGGCCGGCGAATCAATATTTACGGCATCGGCATTAATTTCAGCATAAATAACTTCATTTGTAAAGTCTTCCGTTATGTCCGGTCTTAAAACGCCGAACTGTCCTACGACTTTGCCTCTGTACATAATTGAGGCTGTTTTGCCGGGATGATAGTATTTTTCAGGCGATTTATTATTATCAACCGTAAATCCTTTTGGAAGTACCGCATTTATAACGCCCGAAGCGAAATTAAAGTCAAAAATTGTTTCTGTTTTTGTTCCTTCCCATTTCCACCAGTTTTGCCATACGCTGCCGTACATCAAAATGCCTAAGGCTTTGTGTTCGCCTGTTTCGTCAAATATTTTTCCTGTTTCAAAAAGTTTTAAATCCGTTGTTCCCTGTCCGGCGTTGAAATGCAAATTTTTCATAAGACCGGCAAGAAGAGACGGTCTTAAAACTTCATTTTCTTTTGAAATCGGGTTTGCTATTTTATAAGAATGTTTCAGATACAATTTGTCCAGGTCTTTTATTTCGGCGAAACTGTAATTTACGGCTTCGCAAAACCCGAGTCCTATAAGCGTATCGCTTATTGCGTTTATAAATTCGGCGGTATTTTTATCCTGCTGTTTATCTGCAAGCACAACTTTGTTTTCCGCAAGCAGGGGAATATTGTCATATCCGTCAATTCTGGCTATTTCTTCTATAAGGTCAATTTCCTGTTTTATGTCGTTGCGCCATGAAGGTATTTCGGCTATTAAAACATTTTGTACTTTTGAACTTATTTCAATGCCTAAAAATCTTAAAATGTTGGCTATTTTCTTTTCGTCAACCGAATATCCGAGAATTTTTTTGACTCTTTCAACTCTTAACTGAATAATAAGTTTTTCGTTGTCTTTTGAATTTACGTCTTCTCTCGTTTCAAGACGTCCGCCGGCAAGCTCCGTAATTAAATTTATCGCTCTCCACGACGCTTTTTCAGCGACTTTCCATGAAGTTCCTCTTTCAAATCTGTAAGAAGAATCGGTTGACAAATTTAAAGTTTTAGATGTTTTTCTTATATTGCCGGGTTCAAAAACGGCGCTTTCTAAAAATATGTCTTTTGTGGAATCGCTTATAGCTGAAAAAGATCCGCCTATAACGCCTGCCACCGCCAATGCTTTTTCTTTATCCGCGATAACAAGCATATTATCGGTTAATTCGTAAGTCTTATTGTCCAATGTTGAAATCTGTTCTTTATCAAAGGCTTTTCTTACGATTATTTTTTCGCCGCTTACTTTTGAACTGTCAAAAGCATGCATCGGATGTCCTAGTTCAAGCATAACGTAATTTGTTATGTCAACAATATTATTAATTGATTTGATTCCGCAGTTTTCAAGTCTGTCCTTCATCCATTTCGGAGCCGGAGCGATTTTAACGTCCTTTATATTGCATCCTATATATCTTAAACACAGTTCTTCAGCTTGAACGTCAACAATATTTTTTTCGGTAAACTTAGATTCTTTTACCGTAGGCAGATTTATCACTTTTTCCAATTTTGCGCTTATTTCTCTTGCTATGCCCCAATGGCTGAGACAGTCGCCGCGGTTTGAAGTTATTTCTATTTCCAAAATAGTGTCGGTATCCAGAACGTCTTCCAGTTTTTTCCCTAACGGAATATCCGGATTTAAAACCATTATGCCTTCGGATGAATTTTTTAATCCGAGTTCCTGTTCGGAACAAATCATGCCTTCAGAAGATATGCCTCGTATTTTTGTCGGTTTTATTTCAAAATTTCCCGGTAAAACCGCTCCGATAAGAGCAAGGGGAACAATTTGTCCCGACTCAACGTTTGCGGCTCCGCAGACTATTTCGTAATCTTTTGCGCCGTCGTTAACGCGGCACAATGAAAGTTTGTCGGCGTTTGGATGCTTTTGTTTTTCCGTAACCTTTGCCGTTATAACGCCTGTCCACTTCATTCCGCCTGAAGCGATTGATGTTTCAACTCCCAAAAAAGTAAGAGTCGTCGCCAATTTTTCGGGCGACAAATCAAAATCTATAAGTTCTTTTAACCAATTATATGAAATCTTCATTTTATTAAAATCCTTTTCATTTCCGTTCTTATGCCGTTTTTAAAACTGTTTCAAAACCCTGACGTCATTTTCAAAGAGAACTCTCATGTCGTCAATCCCGTTTTTAAACATGGCAAACCGTTCAACTCCCATTCCGAAAGCGTATCCCGTATATTTTTCGCTGTCATAATTGACCGATTTAAAAACGTTCGGGTGCACCATTCCGCATCCGAGAACTTCAAGCCATCCGCTTTGTTTGCATACTCTGCATCCTTTTCCGCCGCAGATAACGCATTTTATGTCTACTTCGGCCGACGGCTCCGTAAACTGGAAATGAGAAGGTCTGAATCTCAGATCAATTTCCTGTCCGAATAATCTGTGTATAAATAACGAAAGAGTTCCTTTAAGTTCCGCAAACGTTATATTTTCTCCGACTACCAAGCCTTCAATCTGATGAAACGTCGCCGAATGAGTCGCGTCGGTCGCTTCGTTTCTGTAAACTCTCCCGGGCACTACTACTCTTATAGGAGGTTTAGTCTGTTCCATAATATGTATCTGGGCCGGCGAAGTATGAGTTCTCAAAAGATTTTGAGAACCTTCAAGATAAAACGTGTCCTGAGTGTCTCTTGCAGGATGATCTTTCGGTATATTTAAAGCCTCAAAATTGTACCAGTCTGTTTCAATCTCTTTTCCTTCGGCCACGTCAAAACCCAGAGAAACAAAAATATCCGTCATTTCCCGTATGGTTTTTGTTATTATATGCCTGTGTCCTTTTGAAAAAGGAAAAGCGAAAGCCGGCGAAATGTCAATCTTTTCGTTTTTCATTTTCTCTTCCAAAAGCAGGGTTGTTATTTCCTTTTTTTTGCATTCAACCGCTTCGTTTAATTTTGTTTTAGCGGTATTTATTTCGGCTCCGAACTGTTTTTTTTCTTCTATTGAAAGTTCGGAAAGGTTTTTAAGCATTTCGGTAATCTTACCTTTCTTGCCGAGATATTCAATTCTTATTGTTTCTATATCGTTGAGCCCCGCGTTTTGAAGTTTTGACAGAGCTTCGTTTAAAATAGGTTCAATCTTGCTCATCGTCTTTAATTCCTATAAGTTTATTTAAATGTTCTTTCGCCACTTTGTTGTTTTTATCAAGAAGAAGCGTTTTTTCGTACATTTTTTTTGCTTCTTCGGGCTGTTTTTTATTTTCGTATATCAAACCCAAACTGCAATAAGCCTCTATGTTGGCCGGATTAAGTTTTAAAACTTTTTTAAATTCCTCGGCGGCTTCGTCAAACTTGCTGTTTAAAAAATAAAATGTCGCGGTTTCCTGCACAAGTTCTTCCTGGGTTTTTTTATTTTTTTCTTTAATGTTCATCATATAATTTCTTAACCTTTAATTATTATCCTTAAATTTTTCAATATCATTCTGTTTCCCTACAACTACTAAAATATCATGTTCTAAAATATCGTCTTCCGGTCCGGGTGCGACATTAACATCTTCAACTATATCCGTCTTTCCTTCATCGTTTATAAAAGGAGTCTGTCTTTTTATCGCTATTACGTTTAATCCGTGTTTGTTTCTTATTCCGGATTCTTTTATTGTTTTCCCGCAAAAATCTTTAGGAGCCAGTATTTCAACAAGATTGTAATCTTTTGAAAATTCAATCTGTTCCAAAATATTCGGAGACACCATGCTGTCGGCAAGTTTTTCCGCCATTTCAAGTTCAGGATATACTACTTTATCGGCTCCGATTTTTGCCGCTATTTTTGAATGCCACTGGCTTACGCATTTTACGACTACGTTTCTTACTCCGAAATCTTTAACTATAAGCGTCGCGAGAATGCTTGTTTCAATATCTTCGCCTATTGAAATAACCACGGTATCGCAGTCTTTGATGCCTGCGTTTTCAAGCGATTTTTCATCCGTGGCGTCGGCAACGATCGCCTGCGTTACGGAATCGCTTATTTTATTGACTATTGTTTCATCAATATCTATCGCCAAAACCTGAGCATTTTTTTTAAACAGTTCTTTGGCAATGCTTGATCCGAAAGTTCCAAGACCGATTACTCCGAATTGTTTTTTTGCCATAGATTCTCCTTTTAGGCTATAAGCACTTTTGCGTCAGGATATTTTATGTTACCCTGCACGGATTTGCTGTTCATTAAATATATAAGAACGGTTACCGTGCCGACTCTCCCTATAAACATTGACAATATCAGCACTATTCTTCCTATATCTGATACTGACGACGTGATTCCGAGCGAAAGACCAACAGTGCAGCATGCGGATACCGATTCAAATATGACTTTAAGAGGCTCAAGATTTCTTTCAGTCCAAAGCAACGCCGTAATAGACGCCAAAACAAAAACAGCCATCAATATAAATACAGCCAAAGATTTTTTGATTAAATCAATATCAATGTTTCTTCCGGCAAAAGGGTATGAAGAGTTGCCTTTTAAAAGGCTTCTTACAAATACAAAGATCAAAGGAAGCGTTGTTATCTTAACGCCTCCGGCCGTACTTCCGGGGCCTGCGCCTATAAACATAAGTATAATTAGAACAAAGGCTCCGAAATTTGTTATTAATCCGGTAGGGATTGAGTTAAATCCCGCGGTTCTGGCGCTTACTATTTGAAAAAAAGCATTATTTGTCATGTAAAACCATGAATTATCGTTTAGAGACAATGCTATAAATTCGCTTAAAAAGAAAGAACAAAAACCTAAAACTATAAGCCCGGCCGTCATCCACAGAACAACTTTTGAATGAAACGTCAGTCTTATATTTTTCCCTCTGAATTTGTCAATCAAGTCAACAAGCACAAAAAAACCGAGTCCGCCTAAAATAATAAGCGCGGCAATCGTATATAACAACGGCGCATTTTGCGAAAAGCCTTCAAGACTTGTTGAAAATACGCTGAATCCGGCGTTACAGAATGCCGAAATGGAATGGAATAACGCATAATATGCGGATTGCCCGAGAGGATAAGTTTTTAAAAAAATAAATGTTAAAACAACCGCTCCGGCTAATTCTATTCCGAGTGAAATCAGTATTATTTTTGTTAACAGTTTAAATAATTCATTAAAAGAGCTTATATCAAAAAGTTCCTGCATTATTTTTCTGTCTTTTAAAGCTATTTTACCGAGTAAAATACCTATACCCGTTGAAACTAACATGTATCCGAGACCGCCTATCTGTATAAGGAACAATATAACCCATTGACCGAAAGTCGTATAGTAAGTTCCTATGTCTACAACGGATAAACCCGTCACGCATACCGCCGAAGTGGCGGTAAAAAGACAGGTTAATGCCGAAAAAACGGCTTCGCTTTGTCTTGAAAAAGGCAGACATAACAACAGCGTTCCAATTAATATGACTGCCGTGAAAAATAATATTATCGCCCTTACAGGTGACGAATTCATTTTTTAATTAAGAAGCTTTTGCAATATCAACAAGCTGTTTAAACGTGGCGTTATCATTTATAGCTATTTCCGCAAGCATTTTTCTGTCAATTATAACATTAGCTTTTTTTAATCCGGAAATAAACCTGTTGTATGACATTCCTTCTTCTCTTACGGCGGCATTAAGCCTTACAATCCACATGCTTCTGAAAGTTCCTTTGCGGTCCTTTCTGTCATTATATGCATAAACAAGAGACTTTTCAACCTGCTGAATAACCATTCTCCAACGGTTTTTCTTTGTCGCATAATAACCTTTTGCAAGTCTAAAAGTTTTTTTCTTTCTTTGTCTTGTATAAACAACGCTTTTTGCTCTCATTTTATATCTCTCCTTTGAGTTTGCTCTAATTAAAAATTTTTATTAAACGGAATAAGGCATGAATTTCTTCATTCTGTTCATATCCGTATCATTTACTATATCTGATTTTCTGAGCGCTCTTCCTTTTTTTGACTTCATTCCGGTCAATAAATGTCTCTGGCCGGGTTTTTTATACTTTATTTTACCTGTGCCGGTAACCTTAAACCTTTTTTTTGCGCCGCTGTGGGTTTTCATTTTAGGCATTTTTTATCTCCTCTGTGGTATTTTTATTTTTTGATTCTTTTTTTCTCGGATTTAAAGTAAGAAAAGATCTTGTTCCCATTGAAGAAATCCTTCCTTCCGCGCCTGCGATGTCTGCAACCTGTTCTTTTACTTTCTCTAAAATTGCAAATCCTAAATCTTTATGCTGCATTTCTCTTCCGGAAAACATAACCGTCAGCTGTACGTTGTCCCCGTCCGTTAAGAATTCTCTGATTCTTTTAATTTTTACGTCCAAATCGTGTTCGGCTATTCTTGTTCTTAAACGAACTTCTTTTAATTGTATGGTTTTTTGTTTTTTCCTGGATTCCTTTTCTTTTTTTGCAATCTCATAACGGAACTTTGAAAATTCGGTTATTTTGCATACCGGAGGTTTGGCCATCGGTGAAATTTCAATCAAATCTTTTCCCGCAGCCTGCGCCCGCGACAATGCTTCTGCTATAGGCACAATTCCCGCCGCGACTCCGTTTTCGTCAATCAGCCTTACTTCAGGAACTCTTATGTACTGGTTAGTACGATATCTCTTCGTATCTATGACGTCCTCCCTGTAGTTTTATCTACACAAAAATAAAAAATAGAACGGATAAAAACCCGTCCCATACGATATAACAAACGCTATACAATATATATTTAACCTTTTTCCCAGAGGGTGAAGGTGAGCCGGGACGGCTGCTTTAATATCCAACTTTGCAGTATTCTATATAAAATATATCAAATTGTCAATATTTGTTATATTTGATAAAATACAAAACGGCATTTACTTTAATTTATCGGAAAAAAATATGAAAATTTTAATTGTCAAACCCAGTTCTTTCGGAGATATTATACAGGCAAATCCAATATTACAGGCTATTAAAACGGTATGGCCCGTAAGTAAGATAGACTGGCTTGTTTTTAAACAATGGGAACAGGCGGTAAAATTATTTCCCAACGTAAATAAGATAAAAGTTTGGGATAAAGACGGCGGAATAAAAGCTTTTTTCGATATTTTAAAAGACTGCAATAAAGAAAATTACGATATTGCCATAGATTTACAGGGGCTTTTGAGAACCGCATTGTTTACAAGACTGTTGAATGCGAAACAAAAAATAGGGGTAAGCGGAATGAAAGAATTCAGCTGGCTTCTTATCAAACAGCCTTATAAAAGAGATCCTAAACAAAACGCCGTTATCAGAAATTTAAAGTCTTTAACGTATCTTACCGGACAGCAATACCGTGTTGATTTTAAAATTAAAACGGAAGATAACGCCGATGTTTTTGAAAAATATAAAATAAAAAACGATGAAAAAATTATAGCTTTTGTGCCGTTTTCAAGAGGCAAAACAAAAAATTGGAACGTACAGTACTATTTAAAACTTGCCGGGATGATAAAAAAATACGACGACGTTAAAATTATTGTTTTAGGTTCAAAAAGCGATTACGGAAAACTAAGATCTAAATATACCGTTGATTTGTGCGGAAGGACTGACATAAGCGGATTAGCCGATATTTTAAAAAGATGCGTTTTTGTTGTAGGCGGAGACACCGGTCCGATGCACCTTGCAAACGCGATGGGAATAAAAAGTCTGTTTATATTCGGAGGATCGGATATTAACGAGACGGCTCCGTACGGCGGCAATTCAATAGTTTTAAATTCCGGATTAAAATGCAGTCCGTGCAGGGGCAGATGCAAATATACTATTGAAAGATGTCTTGAAGAAATAAAACCGAGAACGGTATTTGAGAACATAAAAAAATGGATAAAATAATTTTATTTCATATGAACCAATTGGGCGATTTATTATTTTCTCTGCCTGTATTGCTGGCAGCAAAAAACCGTTATCCGGATGTAAAAATTTATTCCGTTATCAGACCGAATTTAGCCGGTCTTTTGAAATCCGCAAATCTTGCCGATAAAATTTTTATAAAAGAAAAGAATTTTTTAAAGAGATTACGATTGATAAAAGATATAAGAAAAGAAAATATAAATACGGCGCTTCTTTTTTCGGAATCTCCGGAAAGTTTGATAACGGCGTTCTGCTGCGGGATAAAAAACAGGGCCGGATTTCAAACCTCAAGCTTAAATTTTTTATTAACGCTTAAAGCCGGTAAAACCGGAGTTCCTTCTCTGAAAAACAATATAAATCTTGCTAAAACTGCCGGAATTGACAACGTAAAAACTGATTATACGGGCATTATAAAAGCAGGAGTTCAAAGCGGTAAAAACGCGGATAGATGGCTTGCCGATAATAATTTGAGAGAAAAAGATTTTATAATCATATCGGCCGGAGCAAGCGCAAGACGCAAAGATAAATGTCTTAAAAACGAAGTTTGGGTTGAAACGATTGATAAATTGCACGAAATGGATAAAAATGTTGTAATAATAGGGGCAAAATGGGAAACGGAATACATTAAATCAATAACCGAAAAATGCAAAAAAGAACCTAAAATATACTGTCCCGAAAACGGTTTGGAAGATATGGCGGGATTTATAGAAAAAGCCGGATTTTTTATAGGCATAGATTCGGGACTTATGCATTTGTCGGCAAGTTTGGGAATAAGATGCATAGCATTATACGGCGCTACAGATCCCGGACAGATAGGTCCGCAGCCTTTGGAAAAACATATTATAATTAAAAAAAATACTACAAAAGATATTGGTTCAAATGATATAATTGAACAGATAAAAAAGTTATAATCCGCATACATTAAAATAAGAGGTAAAATTAATGAAATATTCAAATTACAGAAGTATATTCAGAATGTATGAATATATACAGCCTTTTTTAAAATATTCAACGCCCGTTGAAGAATCGTTGCCCGGAAATAATGTTTTGGTAATCGCGCCTCATCAGGACGACGAATCAATAGGATGCGGCGGCACGATAATAAAACACGTAAAAAACGGCGGTCATCTTGAAATAGTTTTCTGCACATCGGATAATGACAGAGCTTCCGAAACAGCCGAAGCGGCAAAAATTCTCGGATCAAGCGTAAATCATTTTCTTCAGTTTGAAGTTGGAACTTTGCATTCCATGGAGTCGGCTTTGGCTTCAAGATTTAATAAGGTTTTTGAAAAATATTCGCCTGATATTATTTTTCTTCCGTTTATGCTTGATAATCACGCAGACCATATAGCAATATCAAGAGCGTTTGCCGTCGCGTATAAAAAAAATCCGACAGACTGTCTTATATACGCATATCCAGTATGGGGAACTTTAATGCCGAACGTCATATCGGACATATCCGGAGTATGGGAAGATAAAAAAAGAGCCGTGGAATGTTATAAATCGCAGACTGCCACAAGAGATTACGTTAAAATGTGTTCGTCAATTTCGCAGTTTTGGGCTGTCGTTAAAGGTAAAAATATCGAATATGCCGAAACATTTTTTAAAGCTACCGCAAAAGAATATGTTTCTCTTGTTAAAAGAGTTTTATAATTTATGAACAGAAAAAAAGTTTTATTTATATTTTCGTCATTTTCTTTCGGCGGAGCCGAAAAGATGACGGCCGCATCGGCCGTCGCTTTAAACAAATACAGCCCGGATTTTAAAGCCGTTATGGCGGCTCCCAAAGACAGCAGTCTGAATAAATATTCAAAAGAAAAAGATATTGAAACGTTTGATTTTGAGTGCCGCGGTACTTTTACTCCTTCGGGAATATTTAGGCTTATAAGAATTATCCAGAAAGAAAAAATATCAATAATTCACGTTAAACAGGGAAAATTATTTTGGACGGCCCTTTTTATGAAAATATTTTTTCCTTCCGTAAAAGTCGTTCTTCACAGAACGCAGGACACCAGACACAAGTGGTACTCCAGATACCATTACAGATTTGCCGATAAAGTCCTTACGGTTTCCGAAGCGATAAGAAAAAATATAATTAATATAGACGGAGCGCCTGAAAAAAACGTTAGAACTCTTTATAACGGTTTTGATTTTGAATCTTTCACAAAAGACACGGATGCTTCCGATGTTATAAAAGAATACGGTTTGGAAAATAAAACGGTTATAGGAACGGTCGGGGCAATGGTGTCTCTTGAAGGAAAAGGGCAGACATACCTCATGGACGCGGTTGCAAAAATAAGAACCCAATATCCAAATTTGGCGTGTCTTTTGATAGGAGACGGACCAGGCAGAAAAGAACAGGAAAAATATGCCGAAACTCACGGAGTCGGAGACATCGTAATTTTTGCCGGTTATAAAAAAAATGTGGCCAAATACATAAACGCAATGGATATTTTTTGTTTATTGTCATGCGATACGGAAGGGTTCGGCAATGTAAATATAGAAGCTCAGGCTTTGGCAAAACCTGTTATAACTACAAATATAGGCGGCATACCGGAAACGGTTATTGACAATAAAACCGCTCTGATAATAAACCCCAGAGACGTAAATGCTCTTGTCGCCGCTTTAAAACGGTTATTGAACGATAAAGATTATGCCGCAAATATGGGAGCCGAAGGTAAAAAATTTGTTGAAAACGAATTTACAGACAGAAAGATGGTCTCAAACCTATCGGAAATTTATAAGGAAATTTTAAAATGAAATTTTTTTTATATCCTCTGGCCGCCGTTTATAATTTTATATCGGAGTTGAACAGAAAATTTACAAAGCCCGTTAAACTTTACAAACCCGTTATAAGCGTCGGCAATATCACATGGGGCGGCAGCGCAAAAACGCCGGTTGTCACGGAGGCGGCAAAATATATTTTATCTTTGAATAAAACGCCGGTTGTTTTATCAAGAGGATACGGAAGAAAAATCACGGCGGAAAATCCTGTTATTGTAAGAGATAAAAATTCAATAATAAGCAGTCTTGAAATGTCGGGCGACGAGCCGTTTATGATGGCGCAACAAATAGACTGTCCGGTCATTATAAGTCCTGACCGCGCCGAGTCCGCCGAAGCCGCCAGGCAGTTTAATCCCGACGTTTTTATTCTTGACGACGGATTTCAGCATTGGAAACTTGAAAGGGATTTGGATATAGTATGCGTAAACGCCGCAAATCCTTTCGGCAATGAAATGATAATACCGGCAGGCATTTTAAGGGAAAGTTTGGACGCTTTAAAAAGAGCCGGAATAATAATAATTACAAATTCGGATTTGGTGACGAAAGAGCGGCTTGAACTGCTGGACGGAAGGATATACGATATTACTGGCGAAAAAAGCCTGAGGGCTTCCTATGGGAACTTTAAATTAAAAAACATGTATGACAATTCTTTTATCAGTCCTGAGTTTTTTAATAAAAATATTTTTACGGTCTGCGCGATAGGTTCTCCGGATAATTTTAAAAACAGCATAATAAAACTGGGATTAAAAATAAAAAAAGAATTTGTTTTCCGGGATCATTACGGATATTCCGAGAACGATATTGAAAAAATATATAAACAAATGTCGGATTCCGACATTATTCTTACCACCGAAAAAGACGGAATAAAAATAAAAGAAATTATAAACGACGAAATAAAGAAAAAAATATTTATTTTGTCCGGAGAAATAGTTTTTAATTTCGGGAAAGAAAAATTTGAGGAAAAAATAGCGGAGATTTTGCGATGAAAAAAGCCCCTGCGGTGTTTTTAGACAGAGACGGGACGGTCAATCATGAAAAAGGATATTTAAACGACGAAAAGGATTTAAAATTATATTCTTACGCGGTAAAGTCTATTTTGAAGCTGCAAAAGGCGGGATTTAAAACGGTTATCATAACAAACCAGTCCGGAATAGCGCGCGGATATTTTACGGAAAAAAAATTACTGGTTATACATAAAACCCTTTTAAAAATGCTTAAAGACGCCGGAGTTAAAATAGACGGCATATACTACTGCCCGCACGGCACCGATGATGTTTGCGAATGCAGAAAACCGAAAACCGGTATGGCCGTAAAGGCTGCAAAAGATTTGAATATTGATTTAAAGCGTTCGTATGTCGTCGGAGACAGCATAAGAGATTACAAAATGGGATATAATTTCGGCGGAAAAGGAATCCTTGTTTTGACGGGACACGGTAAAAAACAAGTTCAAAATATCAAAAACGAGAAACAGAAACCGCTTGCCGTGTCAAAAAATTTATACGATGCCGTAAAGGTGATACTGAATGATTATAAAAAAAATTAGCGCGGCTTTTATTCTGGTGTTTTTTGCGGTTTCAGTTTTTTGCGGCAATGTCCCCAAAGAAAACGCAATTAAAAACGATGTTTCTCGGTCAACTGAAAATTTTAAATGGAGAACGTTAAAAAGCAATTTGCCGGAGGAAGAAAATCTTGTTTTTGACGTTTACTGGAAAATTATAAAAGTAGGGCAGGCCACTCTTGAAATAAAAGGACTTGAGGAAATAAACGGCAGAAAAGCCTATCACTTATATTCTCAGGCCCGTTCTTCGGCTTTTTTTGACAATTTCTTCAAAGTAAGAGACGTAAACGAATCATGGATGGATCAGGAAAGTTTATGCTCGTTAAAATATCATTTTGATGTCTCGGAAGGAAGCTGGAAAAAGAAAGAACAGGCGGATTTTGACCAGATAAACAAAACATTTGTACTGGACGACAACGGCAGTATTAAAACCGGCGCTATTTCGCTTTGGGTCCAGGATATAATATCGGCGTTTTATTATTTCAGAACGTTAAATCTTGAAGTAGGAGACGAATATATATTTGACGTTCATTCCGGCGACAAGACATGGCCTTTAAAAACAAAAGTTACCGGGAAAGAAAAAGTAAAAGTAAAAGCCGGAACGTTTGAATGCTTTATTTTGGAACCCGCTGTCAGAGAGAATGCCGGAATCTTTCAGGCAAAGGGAGAACTGAGAGTATGGGTGACAGACGACGGCAGGAAAATGCCGGTAATGATGAAAACAAAAACGCCGTTCGGATCGGTAAATACCGAACTGTCTTCATACAGCGTAAACGTTAAAAAGGAACCTGTCGTTCAGACTTTGCCGGATGAAAAACAAATAAAACAAAATTCGGGTACGGGCGATGATGTCAAAAATTAAAATAATTACGGCCGTTATGTTAATGTCTTTTAATTTACATGCTCAGGCTATAAATGAAAAAATATCCGGCAGCTTTGACGCCGAAACGAAAAAAAACGAAAATTTTCAGTGGAGAAACTTGAAGAAAACTCTTCCGGAAGAAGAAAAAATATTATTTGACGTTTACTGGAAATTTGTAAAAGTCGGACGGGCTACGCTTGAAATCAGAGGATTTGAATATATAAACGGCAGAAAAGCCTATCATTTATATTCAACGGCAAAGACTCTGCCTCTTCTGGATAATTTTTATAAAGTAAGAGACGAAAACCAGTCGTGGGTTGACTCCGAAAGCTTTTGTTCTCTGAAATTTTATGCCGATATTCAGGAAGGCGGCTGGATTAAAAAACAAAAAATAGATTTTGACCATATAAATGAAAAATATGTTTTAGATGAGCAGGGAGAATTTACTGTAGGCAATACAAAAAGATGGGTTCAGGACGTATTATCTTCGCTATATTATTTCAGAACCGTGAATTTGGAAATAGGGGACGAATATTTTTTTGACGCCCACGCCGGAAAGGATACGTGGATTCTTAAAACAAAAGTGACGGGCAGAGAGACGTTAAAAACCGATGCGGGAATTTTTGACTGTTTTGTTTTAGAGCCGGCGATGAGAGAAAACGCCGGCATCTTTAAAGCAAAGGGCGAATTGAAAGTTTGGATAACGGCGGATGAAAGAAGAATGCCGGTTAAAATGAAAACAAAAATACCGATAGGGTCAATAACCGCCGAAATATCGTCATATCGTGATACAAACGAAATAAAGGAAGATAAAAGTGAAACAGCCGGAAATAATTGAAAATTTTTTGTCAAAAAAATATAAGACGCTTATTCTTGTCGTGGGTTCGGAACTGAGAACCGATGACGCCGTAGGAATGTATATTGCGGATGAATTATTAAAATACAAATATGACGAAGATAAAATCCGCATCATAAAGGGCGCTACCGCGCCTGAAAATTTTACGGGCGAAATTAAAAAGTTTAAACCGGAAAGAATGCTGATAATAGATGCGGCCGATACGGGCAAAAAACCCGGCGAAATTGATATAATAAACGCAAACGACATAGAAGGCGCTTCTTTTTCAACGCATATGATGCCGGTAAATATATTTATAGATTATTTGCTTAAGCATTTTGAATGTAAAATTTTGATAATCGGCATTCAGCCGAAAAATCTTGAATTCGGAACCGCCGTAACGCCGGAGATTAAAAAATCGGCCGATAAACTTGTTAAATTGATAGCCGGAAAAATATTTTAACGATAAAAGAAGGTTGAAATATAAATGGAAACGAAAGTTTTAAGCACGAAAAAAGAAAATAAAAAAAAACTTATATCGGAAGTCGCCGCGACGCTGAGCCAAAAAGGAATAGTTGTCCTGCCTACGGATACGGTTTACGGCGTAATGGTAAGCATTTTTAACCGTAAGGGACAGGAAACGATTTACAAATTAAAAAACAGAAACGACAGAAAACCGCTGATTCTTTTGGCTCATGATAAAGACATATTGAAACAATTTGTCGTGTTTCCGGAAAAAATTGAAGGCATAATAAAAGATTTTTGGCCGGGACAGCTGACGCTTATACTTCCGACAACCGAAATAGGCAAAATATTAACCGGAGGCAGAGACAATCTCGGAGTCAGAATTCCTAACTGCAAAATTCTTCTTGAAATAATGAGAGAGCATAACCGTCCGTTGATGAGCACTTCGGCGAACATATCCGGCAAAGAAAGCGCCAAGGACGCAAAACTTGCTCTGGAATATTTTAATGAAAAGGTTCATATGATAGTTGATGACGGCAAATGTAAATTTTCTTTTGAATCTACCGTAATAGATATGGTAAAATTTCCGTATGTGGTTATCCGCAAAGGATGTTTGGATTGTAATAAATTATTAAAATATATATAGTAAAAATACGAAAGGGGACTAAAATGGAAGATTTAAAAAAACAGGACAGTGAAATTTTTAACGTTATTGAAGAGGAACATTCAAGACAGGAAAACACGATAGAACTTATTGCGTCGGAAAATCATACTTCAAAAGCCGTTATGCAGGCGCAGGGGTCGGTTTTAACTAATAAATACGCCGAAGGGTATCCCGGAAAAAGATATTACGGCGGCTGCGAATTTGTAGATAAAATAGAAACGATAGCGATTGAAAGGGCAAAACAGCTTTTCGGCTGCGAATGCGTAAACGTCCAGCCTCATTCGGGAGCTCAGGCGAATATGGCCGCGTTTTTAAGTTTGATAAAACCGGGCGATACTATTATGGGAATGGACCTTTCGCACGGCGGACATTTATCGCACGGAAGCCCTTATAATTTTTCAGGCAAATATTTTAACGTCATCGCCTATACGGTTGATAAAGAAAAAGAAACGATAGATTACGATAATCTTGAAAAACTTGCCAAACAGCATAAACCTAAACTTATTGTTACCGGCGCAAGCGCATATTCAAGAATATGGGATTGGAAAAAAATCAGAGAAATTGCGGACTCGGTAGGAGCTTTTCATATGGCTGACGTAGCGCATTATGCCGGACTTATCGCCGCGGGCATTTATCCCTCTCCCGTAAAATACGCCGATATCGTAACCACAACGACGCATAAAACATTAAGAGGCCCCAGAGGCGGTATGATAATGTGTTCCGAAAAATATATAAAAGCCGTAAATTCATCCGTTTTTCCCGGAATTCAGGGCGGTCCTTTAATGCATGTCATAGCCGCAAAAGCGGTTGCTTTTAAAGAAGCGCTGGAACCTTCATTTGCCGTATATCAAAAACAGGTCGCAAGCAACGCAAAAGCGTTTGCAAAAGCTCTTGCCGAAGGCGGACTGAGAATTGTTTCCGGAGGCACGGACTGCCATATGTTTTTGGTTGATTTAAGACCGCTTGGCGTAAACGGAAAAGACGCGCAGATTACGCTTGAAAGAGCCGGAATTACGGTTAATAAAAATACAATTCCTTATGATCCGGAAAAACCGATGATATCGTCCGGAATAAGAATAGGAACGCCTGCCGTAACTACGAGAAAGATGAAAGAGCCGCAGATGGAAAAAATAGCGGGATATATCATAGAAGTTTTAAAAAATATCAATAATGAAACCGTAATAACAAATGTAAAAAAAGAAGTTACGGCGTTATGCAGACAGTTTCCCGTTTACTGATTTTAGTTTTTATTTATAAATATTACGTTTGACAGAGAGAAAAAAATGAAAAATATTTATCGGACGTTTATTATAATATTCTTTCTTTTTTCTTACGGAATATGCTTCGGGCAAACATGCAACAATCAGGCATCAAACAGCATATCGGCCGGCGATTTTTATACGGTAGGCGTTAATAAAGACGGGACCGTAAACGCGGTCGGAGATAACGACAGCGGACAGTGCGGCGTCTTATATTGGACTGAAATAGTTTCGGTATCAGCCGGAAGCATTCATACAATAGGATTAAAAAAAGACGGGACCGTAGTCTCAGCCGGAGATAATGAATACGGGCAATGCAATGTTACCGACTGGAAAAATATGGCTGCCGTTTCGGCCGGCGCAGCTCATACCGTAGGACTCTGCAAAGACGGTACGGTAGAAGCCGTCGGCAACAATGACAACGGCGAATGCAATGTTTACAGATGGAGAGATATCGTAAAAGTTTCGGCCGGAGGCGTTCACACCGTAGGATTAAAAAGCAACGGTACGGCTGTCGTGTGCGGATATAATCTTAAAGGACAGTGCAATGTTTCGGATTGGGAAGACCTTTCCGACATAAGCGCAGGATATTATCATACGGTCGGTTTAAAAAAAGACGGAACGGTAGTCGCGGCCGGAGACAATGAATACGGGCAGTGCGACGTTTCAGGCTGGAAAGATGTTGTTGCCGTTTCGGCAAATATTTTTCATACCGTAGGTTTAAAAAAAGACGGAACTGTAGTAGCTACAGGAGATAACAAATACGGACAGTGCGACGTTTCTGACTGGAAAAATATCATTGCGGTTTCTGCCGGAGATTTGCATACGGTCGGATTAAAAAAAGACGGGACCGTGGTAGCAGCAGGCGATAACGAGCACGGGCAGTGCGACGTTTCTGACTGGATGAATATTAAAAAGGATAATAAATGAAAAAGATAATATTAAAAAAGAATGAAGATAAAAGAGTACGACAAGGACATAAGTGGGTTTTTTCCAATGAAATTCAGACTGTGCCTGACAAAGCACAAGTCGGAGATATTGTTGAATGTTATGACAGTATGAATAATTTTGTAGGGGTCGGTTTTTATAACCCACATTCATTAATTGCATTCAGATTATTGTCGGCCGATAAAGATGATATTATTGATATAAAATTTTGGGAAAGAAGAATTATAACAGCTTTAAATTTCAGGCGTGAAATATACGGAGATATAAACTCTTTCAGGCTTATTTACGGAGAATCTGACGATATATCAGGTTTTATTCTAGATAAATACGAGGATTATTATGTTGCCCAGTTTATTTCGGCAGGCGCCGACAAAAGCAAACATGATATACTGGATGCGGTTAAAAATGTTTTAAAACCGAAAGGGATAATGATTAGAAATGATTCCCATTTAAGACAGCTTGAAAACCTCAGCGGAGAATCTGAAGTTTACAGCGGAGAAATCCCCGAAGATTTAATCATAACGGAAAATGGCGTCAAATATTATGTAAATTTAAAAACAGGGCAGAAAACGGGTTTCTTTTTTGACCAAAAAGATAACAGAAAAAAACTGCAAAAATATTGCGCAGGTAAAAAAGTTTTAGATTGTTTTACGCATACGGGATCATTTGGCTTAAATGCTATGGCCGGCGGAGCAAAAGAGGTTGTTTTTGTTGATTCTTCAAAACCGGCATTAGAGACGGCTTTGAGAAATTATGAACTGAACGGTTTTAAAAATTTTAACGGTATAGAGGCAGATGCTTTAGAATATCTGTCATCATCGTCAACATTTGCGGAGCATTTTGATGTTATAAATATAGATCCTCCGGGACTTATAAAAAGCAAGAAAGATTATTTTCCGGGATATAAGCATTATGTAAAAATAAATGAACAGGCATTAAGAATGATGAAAAGCGGAGGAATATTTGCTACAAGTTCATGTTCTCATCATTTGTCGTTTGCAGATTTTAAAAAAATGATACAGGAGTCCTGTGCAAGAGCCAAAAAGAAAGCAGTTTTTTTGGAGTTCGGATCACAGGCAAAAGATCATCCTATCTTGATTTCAATGCCGGAAACCGAATATCTTAAATTCGCCGTGTTGAGAATTTTTTAAAATATAAAAAAACTCTTTAAAAAAATAAAATGATATTGTATAATCGTTGTATATAATGACGGATTGCGGCGGGTATAAAAATGGTTAAAATTTTATTAGTTGATGATGAAGTTTTTGCTAGAGACGCAATGGCAAAAATAATTAAAAGAAAAGGATTTGAAGTTTTTTTAGCCGCTACCGGAGAAGAATGCATATCTGTTTTCAAAAAAGAAGACCCCCATGTTGTTTTTTTAGACATAGTTTTGCCCGATATTGACGGCGACCACATACACAATTATTTAAGAGAGTTAAAAAAAGACGTCGCGATATATTATGTGACCGGCAGCGAAACTATTTTCACGGAAGAACAGGCTAACAGGGCGGGAGCGGTAGGTTATCTGCAAAAACCGGTTGACATGACCGAACTTTTCAAAGTTTTGGATAATATCAAGAAAAAATTTGAAGAGGAAAAAATTTGAAAAAAATAATAAGTTTGTTCTTGGTTATTTGTTTGTCTGCGAATGTGGCGTTTGCTTTTGATCCGTATGCCGGAACCGAAGAAGAGACGGATAAAAAATCTCCGATTCAGCTTATTTACGGAATAGTTTTAACTTTAACGGGCGCTTTTCTTACTTATGACGGTTTTTCAAAAGTTGAATATGATACTTCAAAACCTTCCGTTGATTCTCTGACAGTTATACACGGAGAGTGGAATCAATTAGGGGTTGGAAGCGAACAGTTTCAATATACTCTTAGTTCCGGAACTACCACATGGCCTTCTACGGCTCCGGCAAATGAGATTATCAATAATGTCGTTTATAACAGCGGAAACGTAGATTTAACAAATGTTAAAATAGAAGTAAGATATTTTAAATCGGATAATACTCCCGTAGTCGTAGAATCAGGTGAATATGCTACGGACGCTAACGGATACAGAACAATAAAAACAGTTAGTATCGCGAAAAATGAATATGAGACGTGGCAGGATATTTTCAAATATATAGCCGCATCCGCAGAAATGCCTGCCGGAACAGAAAGAGAACCATATGCTATTAATTCAGACGGAGGTCTTTATCTGGGCGAAGATACTTTGCAAATTATGCAAGTAAGAATAGATTTAAGCGGCTGTTATACAAAAATCTATGAAAAAAGAAATAAAAGCGATTTAGAAGGAGCAGCCGGAATTGTTATTGCAAGCGCGGGAATATATTTTTTAGCGGATTATTTTATAGGTCTTAAAAAGTTTGACAGATATATGAAGCAAAATAATATGAATATAAGGCTGGCGAGTTCACCGAGCGAATATAGATTGCTATTGCAAAAAAGAATATGAAAAAAATAATAACAATCTGTTTTTTGTTGTTTATCCATACTTTTTGCTTTTCGGTTCCCGACCCGGGAGGCAGTGCGTCAATAAAACAAGACTTGTCCGGCACAGGCGTAGCGACGCCGGTTATTTCAAGAACCCCTTCTTTTTCAAAACCTTATCCGACAAACAAATGGTATAATTCGTTAATATATAATGATTCTTCAAAGCCGTCATTGGGAATGTATACCCAGCCGCAGCTTCATATAATAGCTTATCAGACCGTTGCGCAGCAAAGATACACCGGAAGCCTTTTAATAGGATATCCTGTCTTAACGGCATACAGCGGCGGAGGCTGTTTTACTTACAGCAGCGATTTGACAGATCCGACAAGATCGCAGCTTTGCATAACCGCGACGGACGCGTCAAATAATCCTAAAACAATAAATACAAGCGACGTAAGATTACAATCTTTTTCGGATTGGGCATGTACGGTTGATAACGGACAATATGAAGCGACTTTCGGGCAGGGAATGCTTTTTTCTTATTTTAATTTCAAAAACGGTTCAAACGCGATGATTTCTTTCCCTAACTCTATTGACGCAAACAATTCTTTTAAAGTTTATACGTCTTCTTCCGTTCAAGTAACGAATACCGATTCTTTTTATGCAGATAAAATAATACTTGAAGTTAAATCTTATTATTCCGGCAATTCGTCTTCAAGCACCAGATATTACGGAATTTTTCTTCCTTCAGGTTCTCAGATACGCTTAAATGCTTATTCGGCAGGCGATCCGTCAAATTCAACCCAGTTTATAAATATAACGTTTCCTTCTTCGGCAAGATATATGTCCGTCGGTCTTATGACTTCAAAAGAAGACTTAAACGACTGGTATAAATACGCGTACAATTTTGTTACAGATACAAAAGCTTCATATGATATAGACAGCAGATACAAAGTGACGACCAATTTTCAATTTACTTTTGACGTAAAAAGAACAGATACCGGGCTTATTGCAAACCAGACTCTTTTTGCCGTTATGCCTCATCAGTACAAAAACAACGAGCTTACTTTAAATTATTTTAACGCCAAAGAATTTCCCTCAATAAGGGGAAGAATGAAAACAGTCAGCGGAAATAAATTTTCCACAAAATACGGATTTTACGGCATAGTTCCGTTTTTAAACCATACTATATCTTCTTCGTCGGTAAAAACACTGATAACAAATGCTCTTGCAACCGATAAAAATGCGAATATAGATCCGGCCGGGTATCAGGCGGACAATACGTATTATTACGGTAAAAATCTGGCGAAAATCGCTAATCTAATAACAGTTGCCGATAATGCCGGAGACACATCGGCAAAGAATCTGCTGATATCAAGATTAAAAGCCGAACTTGCAAACTGGTTTACTTATTCAAGCGCCGAGACAAAAAAGTTTTTTGCTTATGATTCAAACTGGGGCGGGCTGATAGGAATTAAAACTGGATTCGGAACGGAAAAATACAGCGATCATCACTTTCATTACGGATATTTTATTTACGCATCCGCGATTCTTGCGATGTATGACGATGATTTTGCAAACCGATACGGAGGAATGGTTGAACTTCTTATAAAAGATATAGCAAATATTTCCCGTACGGACTCGAATTTTCCGTATATGAGATATTTTGACGTTTATGAAGGACACAGCTGGGCTGACGGAATGGGCGGCTGGGAAATTTCATCGGGCGGATTTGTCTATTCGGATTCAATTAACGAAGAGGCTTCATCGGAAGCGATGAACGCGTGGGCCGCCATATATTTATGGGGTATGGAGACAAACAAAACTTCGTATTCAAATTATTCAAACAGCGAAAATAATATAAAACTCGGAATATGGCTTTATACCAATCATTATCAATCTTTGAGAGATTATTATTTTGACGTTGATTCAGGAGACAGCCAAAAAGAAATATATCCGTCTTCGCTGCTTGGCACTTACGGCAATCACGGTTCAATAGGAATTTTGTTCGGCGGCAGAGGCTGGTATTATGTATGGTGGTCTCCTTCTCACGGAGCAAGAGAAATAAAAGGCATTCAGATTTTTCCCGGAACTCCGTCAATGATGTATTTGGGATACGATAAAGATTACGCCGAAAATAATTTTTACGCAAAAATGCTTTCGGAAGCGCCGGGAGATTATTACTGGAACGACGTTTGGGAAAAATATCATGCGTTGTTTGATCCGGATGCGGCTTGGACCAATTTTACCTCAAATCCGGTCGTTGACGACGGCGGAACAAAAAGTTTTACATATCATTTTATAAATTATTTTAAACAATACGGAGTACAGGCTGCGGGATACGGCGCGGATTTTCCGTCGTATCTTGTTACGGAAGATTCTTTCGGCAAAAAATATTACATGGTGTATAATCCTTTGCCGGTAAATAAGACGGTAAGATTTTACGACGCCAGCGACGCTTATATTGGAAGCGTTAACGTCAATGCCGGTTCTTACGCGATAACGTCAAATTTAATAACCGATGAAACTCCCGATAATATTTTGGTTTATCCGGTTCCGTATAAACCGGGAAGCGGCGGCAGTTATGACGCAGACGGTATAACATTTCAGAATATAGGCGCAAATGCAAAAATAAAAATATTTAATATTGCCGGAGAGCTGGTTTTTGAAACCACGCAGAATTCTTTTTTTGTCTGGGACGCAAAAAACAGACACGGCAATAAAATAGCTTCCGGCGTATATATATATTACATAACTTCAAACGGCGGGAAAACATTTAAAGGAAAAATCGCTGTTGAAAGATAAAAAAATTGCCAGAGGGTTTGTATGTTAAAAAAATTAATTATAAGATGGTCCGTATTTTTTATAGTTTTAACCGTTCTTTATTTTATAGTTAACGCAAAGGTTCATGCCGTTGCCGAGGCAAGTTTAAAATCGGCGATTACGGTTACGGTGCCTGTTTATACTAAAGACGAATTAATTAATAATCTTGAATCAAGACTGAAGTATTTATATTTAAGAACCAAAGGCGTAAAATTTTACGTTTATAAAGTTAAGAAAAGAGAAAATCTCTGGACAATAGCAAAAAAATACGGATATTCCGTGCACACGATAATAGGCTGCAATCCGCAGATGAAAACTTACAATGTCAACGAGGGTCAAAAGCTGCTTATTCCTAATATCGGCGGCACTCTTCATCCGGTACAACCCGAAGATACAATAAAAACCATATCGGAAAAATACGGCGTTGAAGAATCAGTTTTAAAAAACACTAATTTTGCTTTAGACGGCGATTTGCGCAAAGAGTTTTTTGTTTTTGTGCCTGGGAAAAGACCTTTGGTTAATTTGTTGAATGAAAATATGCAGAAAAAGTACGCTTTAAGAGACCTTTTTGTCTCTCCTCTCGGAGGAAGAATCAGCAGCCCTTTCGGAAAAAGACGTCATCCTGTCACGGGAAAAGCTAGCGTGCACGGCGGCGTTGACATAGCCGTAAGAGAAGGCACGCCGGTAGGAGCTGCGGCAAGCGGCGTCGTAATTCTTGCAAGTTATGATGTAGGACATTACGGAGTTGCCGTTTTTATAGACCACCAAAACGGATATATAACTCATTACGGACATCTTTCAAAGATTCTTGTCAGGCAGGGGCAAAAAGTCAGACAGGGTCAGATTATAGCAAGAAGCGGTTCTACCGGAAGATCAACAGGTCCTCATCTTCATTTTACCGTAAAAAGAAACGGCGTGAACGTAGACCCGCTGCAGTTTTTGTGGTAAATTTCAAATTTTCATTTAAATTATTTTGTCAGATTATCCAAAATTAACTGTTTAATATTCGGCGACACTTCTCTTTTAGGAAGCGTAAAAACGCTTTTAATAATAAAATCCGCGGTTAAATCTTTCGCCTTTATCAATTTTATATATTTATTGGCGTTTGAAGTGTCCAATTCCGAAAAATCCGTTGAATCCGTAAAAACTACAAAAGTTTCTATAAAAGGCCTGAATTTATCGTTTTTATCCGTAAAATTGTTGTCTTTAAGTATCTTTTCAATTTTTTTGCTGACCTGTTTAAACTGGTTGTCGGATTGTTCAAAAATATTTCTTCTTTTTTCCGAAACCATTTCCGTATTATTTGCCGTAATTTTAAGAGCCTCGTTTATGCTTCCTGAAAGTTTTGCGTTAGGGAAATATTTTGTTTCAAACAACAATACGGTAAAAGGCAGCGGCGCGGCGGTAAAAGCTATAATATCTATTTCCTGTCCGTTAACTATAACATTTTGTTTCGGAGAGTAAGGTTCTTTCATAAATACCGTCGTCATTTTTGCCAGTTTATCCGAAATTTCCTTTTCAAACATTCTTCCAGCGCCCAAGGATGCTTGTTTATCGTGGTCTAATATTGATGATAAAATAGTATTCTGCGACTGCAGATTTTTTATTTTATCGCCTATAGAATCAATTGAAAGCAACGCTTTTTTTATTTTGATTATAAGTTCCGTTTCTGTTACCGGTTTTGATATAAAATCAAAAATCATGTCTCCCGCAAGATTTGTCACGGATTGTCCGTAAACGCGTTCCATGGCGGTTAAAAGTATAATTTGTATCGTCGGAGCAGTTTGTTTTATATAAGGCAAAATGTCAAGTCCGGTCTCTCCTATTCCGAAATGAATGTCAAGAATCAGCAAATCTATCGTATCCGGATTGTTTAAAATAAATTTTTTAAGTTCCGTAGTCGTTCCAAACTGCTTAACTTCAACATTTTGAAAATGTCTTAAAATAGTCCTTTCAAGAGATGCCCTTATATTCAAATCATCGTCGGTTAATGCTATTATTTTTTTCTTTTCGTCAGAACTCATTTATCCTCCTCGTAAACAGGCAGAACAATAATCGTTTCAAGTCCTTTTTCGCCGTTAATGCCGGAATTTTTTGCCGAAACGGTTCCGTTTAAAATGCCCGCGAAATACGCGCTGTGCAGCGTTCCTTCTCCCAATCTGTCGCCTTTTGAACTTTGCAGCTGCTGTTTGTATATTTTTGACAGGGTAAGATCGTCTAATCCGCCGGCGTTGTCAATGATTGAAATCATTAAATTCTTTTTATTTTCGCTTAAATAAACGGATACTTTTATTTTTGCGGAAAAATTATCGTTCATCAGCAGTTTCTGCAAAGCAAACACCGAGTTGTCTATTATATTTCTTACGGCTATGAAAATGAGCCTGTTTATATAACAGTATAAACGGTCTTTATCGTTTAATTTTAACGCGTTTATTGAAATTTCAATATGCGGTTTTAATTTATAATTATAAAATTCTATTTGTTTTACGATAATTTCGTTAATGTAATTCAAATCGGTTTTATGAAGTTTGCCGTTGCTCAAGTCTTCAACGTGTTCTCTTGTCGTTTTCTGGTTTTCTAAAATCTCGTCTCTGTAAGGCTTAACTATGTTTTCATATACTTCCGACAATATATCATTAAATCCCGTATTTGTTTTTTCCAGCTGGTTTACAAGATCGTGCCGAGAACTTCTTAGAAGCTCAACGGTGTCTTCAGCCCAGTTTAATTCCAGAGACTGCAGCCTTTGAATCTGCGATTCAAAAGAATCCTTGATTTCTGATACGGTTTGTTTTTTTATAAGCTCGCTTTCCATTGCCGCGTTATAGGTTAAATTATTATTGTATTTGTCAATCAATATAAAAGTAACAAGCAGTATTATAAGCCACAAAAAATTGCTTGTATCCACGCTTGATCCGGATATCATTTCATAATATTTAAAGGGAGTAATGCCTGTAAGATGTATGATTATTGAAAGGTATACAGCCACAATAAAAACAGAAAAAATAAAAGATACAAGTATAAATTTTGTGGTGTCCCTTTCAAAATCTTTTTTATTCAAAACGCTTCTGCGCAGATATAACAGATCGTAATTTATTTTAATTTTATGCAGCGGCAGAATCATTTTTAAAAATAAAATCAAAATAATGACTATAAGAGGAATAGAAATCATTTCAAGAAATAAAAAATTCTGGAAAGAGTGGATTGAAATTTTTTCCAAAATTTCCGGCAAAACCGTATGCGAAACGGTTTTTACGGTTGAGATATAAACATATCCGGATAATATAAATAATATAAATTCTGTATTTGTGATGCTTGTCAAAAATATGTTAAACCAGGATATATTTTTTTTTGTTAAATTATACCTGTAATGTTCGGTCAGCATAACGGTGTTATATTTTAATATCGTTACGCAAATAATGCTGCCTATTAAAACCGTAAGTATCATATTGGGGATCTCAACGAAAGTTTCGGCCGCATAATTTCCTATTAAAGACAGAATTCCACCCGTATTTTCTATATTAAAAAGATTTCTGAAAGATTCGGTAAAGTAAATGGAATAAGGCTGTTTAAATATGGCGTCCTGAAAAACAACGTTCTTTATAATTGAAGAAAAAACCGAAATGACAAGCCCTGTTGCGATTCCGGCGAAAAGAATAAATCTTGCGGATATGAAAAAAGTTTTTTTAATATCGTTGTCTATATTTGTTTTTGTATTGAAAATAGTAAGTTTGCCGGATTCGGCAAGCCATCCCCAGAAAAGGGCTCCGGTAATGTTTATTACGGCAAAATAAATAAAATGAGGAGAAGTTATATTTGATAAAACGATAGGAGTCGTTATCGCCACAATGACAGCCCATACGCTTCCGAGCGTGATCGCGGCAACGAATGTTCCCAGCATGTCAAAAGTTAAAAAACGGTAGCTGTTTTCATAAACGAAACTGTGTCCCGCCCAGTTTAATAACACTGAAAAACACGCTATCAGAAAATAAAATTTCTTTTCGTTGACAGCCTTCAGTAAATTATCAGTAAAATTAGGCATATAAATATTATACCATAAGTAAAACAACTTTTCTGTTAAAAAATGATAAAATGCCTATATGACCATAGAATTACTTGCGCCAGCCGGCAATTATGAATCTTTTTTTTCTGCCGTAAATGCAGGAGCCGACGCGGTTTACGTCGGGATGAAAGATTTCAGCGCCCGCTCAAAAGCAAGAAATTTTTCTTATAAAGAATTATACAATATCTGCCTGTATGCAAAAGAAAAAAAAGTCAAAGTATACGTCGCGTTAAACACGCTTCTTCAGCAAAAAGACCTTTTCAGGGCATTTGAATGTCTTGAACAGATAAAATCTGCCGGCGCGGATGCGGTTATCGCGCAGGATGCCGGGCTGGCCTGCATGGCAAAAAAATATTTTCCGGAATTAAAACTGCATGCAAGCACGCAGCTTGCGGTTCATAACTCTTCAGGCGTAAAACAAGCGGTAAAAATGGGTTTTTCCAGAGTAGTTCTGGCCAGAGAGCTTTCCTTTGAACAAATTAACGCCATTAAAAATAACACTTCAGCCGAAATTGAAATATTCTGCCACGGAGCATTATGTTTTTCTGTTTCCGGGTTATGTCTGTTTTCAAGTTTTATAGGCGGATACAGCGGGAACAGAGGATTTTGCACTCAGCCATGCAGAAGGCTGTGGACCGTAAATAAAAAACAGGGATATTTTTTGTCTCCGAAAGATTTACAATTGTCAGGATATATCGAACGCTTGAAAGATATCGGTATAACTTCTTTAAAAATTGAAGGCAGAATGAAAAATTCGGATTATGTATATAAAACGGTCAAAGCTTACAGACTTCTTATAGACGCCGCTAAAAATGATATGGATAAAGCGGTTTGCGAAGCGGAAAATATTTTGCGTTTTGATTATGCAAGGCAAAAAACGAGTTTTAATTTTAAAGGCAAAGACGAAAATATTTTTGAACCGGAAAAATCAAAAAATACGGGTTTGCCGATAGGCAACATTTATGACGCAAAAGATGACAGCTTTTGCGTTAAAACCGGTTATATCCTCAAAACAGGCGACGTTATTAGACTTTCTGACGGGAAACGCGACAGCAGCATTGCGTTTGAAATAAAAAGAATTGAAAATATTTCCGAAGGCTGGAAAATATTTCACGAAGGTATTTACGCGGAAAACGGCTTTGAGATATTTAAAACAGCCGATTATCAGGACAAAACAGAAATAACCGGGGTATATGAAAAAGAGCCGCCGCCGATAAAAAAAACAGAACTATATATTCCTAAATTTAAACAAAAAGTTTCGCTGCCGAATTTGTTTATAAGAATTAATAATTTTAAATGGTTAAAACTGCTTGGAAACACGAAAGAATCCCTTATTTTAAAATTGACCCATGATAATTTTGACGCAATAAACAATATTCAACCGGCGGGTTCTCATTATATTGAACTGCCTCCGTTTATTGACCAAGAAGATACTGAAAAATACCGCGGCAAAATAGATGTTCTCATAAAAAAAGGTTTCGTCAATTTTTTTATAAACAATATAGCGCATTTTGAATTTTTTGAAAATAAAAAAGTTTTGCTTTACGCGGGTCAGTTTTTATACACGCTGAATACTTATGCTGCCGAAATATTCGGTAAATTTAATATACGCGCTTTTACCGTTTCATGGGAAGACGATACCGCCAATATCTCAGAAACGGCGCGGTTGCTTAACGGGGGATTAATCGTATATTTATCGGGATTTCCCGAGTTGTCCGTTTCAAAAATGACTTTTTCTGACGCGGTTAAAAATCAAAATATAAAATCCGCAAGAGACGAATTTAAAATAATAAGCTCGGATAAACAAAATATAATCCTGCCCAGATATCCCGTAACCGCTTTCGGCTTAAAATCTATTTTTTTAAAATTTAAAATAAATTCGTTCGCCATAGATTTGTCATATATAGAACCGGACAAAAATTATCTTGACGCGGTTTTAAAAGCTTTTTACGGCAGCGCTAATATTAATTCCGTTTCAAAATTCAATTTAGACAGAAAACTAAGATAAAGAATTCTTTTTAAAATCTTCCGCCGAATGCAAAAGACACTTCCGCGTTTGACGGTATGCTTTGTCCGTCAAGAGTGGTAGTTTGCGAACTTACGGCTCCGGCAAAATCCAGAAAAATACATCCGGTAAGTATTCCGAATCCCCCCGTATATGTCCACGAGCCGTTGTCGGCGATATTTTTGTTAAGACCTGCGCGCAGTGGAATATTAAAGTGCTTTTTATTGAGGATATTATATTCAATACCGAATGCAAGCTGCTGAGAATCAAATCCTTCAACCATAGTTTTATTTTTAACGATATCCAAATCGCATGCGAATATGAGGTTTTTTAACGGAGTTAAAGCCATGCCAGCGCGTATTTGCCTGTCCAAAGAATAGGAATCATTGTTCCACATCAGATAATCGGGGGCGTCCAGCGGTTTTTGAGGCCTGTTGAAAGACGGACTGTTTATGTTTTTTACGACAAGCGCAAATTTTGGCTGAAACATTATATTTTTTTCAAAAAATCTTGAAAAATCAAAAGTTGTTCCCAAGTCAACGGACAGCTGCGTGGTAGTCTGTCTTGTTTTAAGGGCTTCGTCAATCGCATTTCCGATGTTTTCATTGTCTTTTAATATCATTATTGAAGTCTGCGCCATTTGTCCCTGAATAATATTTAAATTTGCGCCGACCAGTATTCCTTTGTAAACTTCTTCTCCGTATCCTACGGAACATTCCGCAAAAACTCCTGCGTCTATGAGTACCTGAGTTTCATTTTTATCATAGGTTTCTGATTCGCTTCCAAAGGCATTAATAATATCTGCTGCATCAGGTAATTTGGCGACAATAATAGCTGTCATTATAGAGATAGCATTTTCAGTGGCACCTACATCTAAAGCCATGTTAATCATAGCAGCAGCCATCTGTTCGGAAGTTGTACTGTCAGACAATCCTAACAATGTTGTAAGTGAAGTTTGAATGCCGGCATTATCTATAGCCGTTGATATATCATCCGCATATTGTTCATACCCTGAACGAACATCAAAATCATCAAGAGGTAATCCGCTTGAATCAGGCGATCCGATACCTATGTTTAATGTATCAACAAAAGGAGTTATTCCTGATGTTCCGAATGTTCTAAAAGAAAAAGAGAGTTTTTTAAATCTTGAGAAAATTCCGGCGTTTAAATCAATAAGAGCGCCGGTTTTTGATTTTTGTAATTCGGCTATTAAAGCAAATCCCTCAAAAATAGCGGCCACATCCTGAGCTGTGGCTTTTAAATTATTATCTATTTTTTCGGCAAGTTGGTTGTATTTGTCAGCCATTTGAGTAAGTTGGTCAATTAAAGACAATGTTTTTCCGGTTGTTTCAATTTCAGCGCCGAGTAAAAGAGCTATTTCATTATTATTCTTGTCGCTTATTATCGCAAGATTTGCAGGATTCCAGTATTGCGTGTCAGCGCCGTTAGCTACTGCGACTCCGGCTCCGCCCATGGCAACCGCCCGCGCGCCGACCGTCTGCCATTTATCGGCATAACTTGCCGGAACAAAAAATATGATTGTCAAAAACATCAGAATACTTTTTTTCATACGGCCTCCGTACTATAAAATTATTTTAACTTTTTTTTATGTTTTATAACTTTTACTTTTAATTTTTTAGGGTTTGAAGTAACGGTTGAATTTTCATCAAATTCAAGAATCATCTCATAATTTTTTAATTCGTTTATGCCGAATACGCTTATGGCGCTTTTATTGTTTTTTAATTTGTAAACCGAAAAGGACGGGAAAAACAGATTGTTTCTGCTGTCTATCATTAATTCCTCGTCAAACGATGTTCTGTCAATATATTTAAATTTGTTGTTGTGCGAATAATAATTTATTTCGGCGTTTAAAATTGTACTGCAAAGAATGCGGCCGGTTGTAAATTTTACGTTTAAAACTCCGCTTTTGTAGGTGTGCAGAACTACAAAAAAAGATATAACACAAAGCATGAAGACGATAATATAATTTTTCACAAAAAACAAGATGGCGCCTTCCTTTGTGAAAATATAAAAACTTTCTTAAAAATAGTATAATCTTTATATATGGCTATTTCAAGTAAAAAATCATTATCTTTTTTAGGCGAATTCGGATTGATTGAGCATATTAAAAAAAATAATACAAAAGCGGGGCCCGAACATAATGTCGTTGTGGACATAGGCGACGATTGTTTCGTATTTTCTTCTTTAAAAAATTCAAAATATGCCGTAACCGCCGATATTTTAATAGAAGACACGCATTTTAAAACAAAATGGGCGACTCCCGAACAAATAGCGAAAAAAGCCGTTGAAGTCAATGTAAGCGATATCGTTTCAATGTGCGGCGCCAAGCCGTTATATTTATTTATAGCAATCGGGATTCCGAAGAATACGGAAATATCGTACGCCAAACGATTGTTTTCGGCGATTAAAAAAAATTGCGATAAATACGGCATTCATCTTTCCGGAGGAGATACCGTCAGTTCCGAGAAACTTACAATTTCAGTTACGATAATAGGAATAAAAGCCGGTAAGCTTATAACGCGTTCTGGCACAAAGAACGGAGATATTTTATGCGTAAGCGGCAATTTCGGAGATTCCGGAGCCGGATTTGATATCTTAAATTCGGGCAAAAAAAACTTAACCCGTTATGAAAAAAAACTTGTTAAAAAACATCTGGAACCGGAAGCAAGATTTGATATCGCAAAAATTCTTTGCGGTAATAATATTAAAATAACTTCAATGACCGATTCTTCCGACGGCTTATTTAAGTCCGTTGAGCTTTTGACGGCGGATTATCATAAAGGGGCTGCAGTATATCTTGATAAAATTCCGGTTTCCGACGAGCTTGTTAAATTTACAAAAAACGATAAAAATAAAATATACCGTTATGCCTTAAACGGAGCGGAAGAATTTGAATTGGTTTTTACGATAGCGCCTGAAGATAAAATAAAATTACAAAAACTGATTCCGGAAATTTCATATATAGGTTATGTAAACAAATCAAAAGCAATTAAGTATTTTGACAATAATCACGAAACGGCGATAAAATACAATGGCTACAAACATTTTTGAAAATAAAAAATTTATGACTGACAGCGCGGAACAAACGAAAAAACTGGGCAAAGATTTTGCGTCCGCGTTAAAAAAAGGCGACGTTGTTTTTTTTAACGGCGATCTCGGAGCCGGCAAGACGACTTTTATTCAGGGCATTATGTCAAAATTCGGAATAAAAAAATTCGTAAGAAGCGCAAGTTTTATGCTTGTAAGCGAATTTGCCGCAAAAGACGTAAGTCTGTATCATATTGATTTGTACAGGCTCGGAAAGACCGATGTTTACGATTTGGGGCTTGATGAATATTTGTTCGGAAAAGGAATAGCCCTTGTTGAATGGAGCGAAAGACTTACCGGGTGCAAAGATCAAAAAAGATGGGAAATAGATATAGAATATAAAGATGAAAACAAAAGAAACATTATGATAAAGAGGATATAAAGTGAAAATTTTAGCGGCTGAATCTTCGGGTTTGTCTTTAAGCGTTGCCGTAAGCGAAAACGGCAGAATTATATGCGAGTATTTTTTTAACGCCGGAATGATTCATTCCGAAACATTGCTGCCCGTAATTAAAAATATATTAAAACAAGCCGGGTGGAAGCTTGAAGATATTGATCAGTTTGCCGTTTCAAGCGGGCCGGGAAGTTTTACCGGAATAAGAGTCGCTATGACAACAGTTAAAACATTGGCGCAAAGTCTAAATAAACCGGCGGTTTCCGTTGACTGCCTTTCAATACTTGAAGAGAGCATAAAACTTCCGAAAATAAAGATAGCAGCCGCGATAGACGCTTTAAGAAATGAAGTTTTCGTAAAACAAAATAAAGAAATTATAATAATGCCGGTTGCAAAATTTGCGGAGAAAAACAAAAAACATAAAAATAACATAATCGTAATCGGCAGCGCCGTTAACGCTTATAAAACCGTACTGTCAAAAAATCTCGGCAATTTTGCCGTTAGTATTCCTGAAAAATTTAATTTTCCTCAGGCTTCGGTTCTTGCCCTTATGGCTGAAAAAATAAAAGGCAAATCATTTGAAAAAATAGAACCTTTGTACGTAAGAAAATCCTGGGCCGAAGAAAAATAATATAATTATTTATTTAACAGGTATATTATCTTTGAAGCGTTTTCAATTACCGAAATATACATGCATGCTTCCTCAAGCGTTTGTCCCGCGGCAAAAACTCCGTGGCCTTTTATGACAACGGCTTTATATTTTGATATCAGATGCGGTATTTTTTCGGCGACTTCATCGGAACATACCGTTTGAGAACATGAAAGCACCGGGATTTCTCCAAGATAAAGCTGCCCTTCTGAATCAACCGGTTTAATGGAATCGTTTTTTAAAGAAAGTATAGTGGCATAAAGCGCGTGAGCGTGCGCGACGGCTCTAATGCCGGGATTGTTTAAATATATGGCTCTGTGCACTTTTGCTTCAACTGAGGCGAGTTTATCTTTTTTTGAATCTTTAAGGTTTATTGAAACTACGTCTTTTTCCGTCATATATCCGGTCATAACGCCGTGTTTTTTTATAAGTATTTCTTTATTTTTTAATATGCTCAAATTTCCGGAATGCGAATGATTTAATCCCTGTTCATATAATATTTTTCCGAATTTTAATATCTCTTTTTTTTCTTTTGACATTATGGATTCTCCGTTAAAATTAATATGTTTTTGATTTATCAAGTATATATACGATAACTTCTCTGTGCATCCATGATTTTTCTTCCGCCGCATTGTTTACGCCTAAATCAATTCTGTTGCCTATAATCGCCGAGCCGGTGTCTCCGGCATAACCGTATCCGTATCCGGATATGTAAAGTCTTGTTCTCAAAGGAATGACTTTCGGATCAACGGCTACGATACCGCGCTGCATTCTTTCGCCCAAACAAGTAACCGTTCCGTCTCTCCATGCCAAAGGATCTCCGGGATAATATGCGGTCGCTATCATTTTTATTCTTTTTGCTTTTGACAAATCAAAAGTTTTTTCAATATTGCCGCGTTTATCAAGCAAAAGCAGCCTGTAAAAAGTTTTTGAAACGGTATTTTCTTTATTGTATACTACGCTTTTTAATACGTTGTCGTGGTATGTGTTAACGGATTCCCGCTTTGTGGTTTTTACTATGCCCTTTTGTAATTCCACTTTTCTTAAGTTTGTCGCGTATGTTTTGCGCCAAATTAGCCTGAAAGCCGTTTCGGTTTTTTCTTTGCCTTTTGTTATTTTTACTCTTGTGATTTTTATTTTTGAATCGGCTTTTACAGGCTGCGAAAGGTCGGCCGAAATCAGATCGTCGGGATTTAAACGTATATTGTTTTCTTTTAAAATTTCTGACAATAATTTGGTTTTTTCGTATTTTATGGGGATTATTTTATCGTCGGTTAAAATAAAAGCTTTCTGCGATAATATATTATTCACGTTAAAAAAAAGCGCTATGAAAAATATTATGACCGGAATGTATAAAAATCTTGTGATATTCTTTATTTCAATTTTCTTCATATTCGTCAAGATAAGGCCTTGATCTGAACGACACTCCGAGAGAATCGGCAATTTTTTTAATTTTTTCCGTATCAAGTCCCGGCAGTTCAACTGCAGTGACCGTGACGGAAGGGATATATATCTTTGCCTGTTTTATGAAATCTATGATTTCGTCAAAAGATTTTTCTTTAAACGCCGGATTATTTAATTTATTGTGTTCCTGGGGATTTGAACCGTTTAAACTTACCGATATAATATCAACAAGGCCTTTAAGTTCCGGCAGAATGTTTCTGTTATGGTATTTATTTGCAAGACCCGCCGTATTTATTCTTACTTTTGCGCCTTTTGACTTTATCCAGGCGGCGATAGTTTTAACTTCGTTAAGCCTGATAAGAGAATCGCCGTAGCCGCAGAATATTATTTCGTCATATTTTTTAGGGTCGTCTATTGAGGAGATTACTTCCTGCGCCGTAGGTTCTTTTGAGAGATTTAAAGTGTTTCCTCTGAATTTACCGGCCCATTTTTGTTTTATGCAGTAAGGGCATGACATCATGCAGCGGTTTGTTATGTTAAGATAAAGGCTGTTTCCGTATTTATAAGATAACGTATCCATTTTAATTTCCCATGTTAAACAGTTTTACCGTATTTGACGACGTTATTTTGCAAACTTCATCAAACGGCATATTTTTGATTTCCGATATTTTTTTTGCTATTTCAACCACGTAAGAAGGCTCGTTTCTCTGACCTCTGTATGCCTGCGGCGCAAGATATGGACAGTCGGTTTCAACAAGCAGTTTTGATATATCCGTATTTAAAATAACTTCCTTCAATTTGTCGGATTTAGGATACGTACACGGTCCGTCAATGCCTATTAAAAAACCCAAATCCAAAACTCTTTTTGCTTCGTCAAGACTTCCGGAAAAACAATGGATAACTCCCTTCGGCAATTCTTTGAGTTCGTCAAAAATTTTAAACAAATCGTCGTAAGCCGAACGGCAGTGTATGCATACCGGTTTATTAATCCGCAGAGCGAGTTTCATTTGTTCAATAAAAACTTTTTTTTGCACGTTTCTTGGCGATAGATCGTAGTGATAATCAAGACCGATTTCACCCACGGCTACGCAATTTTTGCCGCTCAACAATGTTTCAAGTTTTGATTTTGTATTATCGTTAAATTTAACCGCGTCGTGAGGATGTATCCCGAACATTGAAAATATGCCGGGATTTTTTGAAAATTCCGATACTTTGTCCCATTCGTCAGGGTCGCAGCCTACTTCAATAATATATTTAACGCCGTTTTCAAAAGCCCGTTTTACGGTTTCTTGTCTGTCCGGATTAAATTTTTCATCGCTTATATGGGCGTGTGAATCTATAAGCATATTTTCCTTTACTTCTTATCCGTTTCAATTCTGGGAAACATTATTTCAAAATTTCCGATTTTATTGCCTCTTGGGCAAAAACCGCTTTCCGGTATTATTTTATCGGCAAAATATTTTTTTGAAACGGTTTCAAAATCGCCGTCAGCGCCCGCCAGTGTCCATATTTTTTTTGAAAGAGCCGGCATAAAAGGAGCAATATACATGGAGATAAGAGCAGCCGACTGAAAATATGAAAACAGGCATTTGGCAAGTTTTACGGCATCTGTTTTTGCAAGTTTCCACGGAGCGTCGTTTTCTATCTGCTGGTTTATTAAAGTAATGGCCTGCTGAAATATTTCGGCGGCTTTGTGAAACTGCATAGATTCTATCGCCTGTCCGTATCCGCTTTCAAGAATCGCCGCCACTTTTTTCGTAAGAACGTCGTCAAAATTTTGGCAATCCGGAATTTTTCCTTCAAAATATTTTTCGGTCATTTTGTTTGTTCTTGAAATTAAGTTTCCGAGATTATTGGCCAAATCAATATTATATTTATGGCTTAAAGCCTGCATGCTTATATCACCGTCCGGGCCGAAAGGAATTAAAGATACCGCAAGGTATCTGCTTGCGTCTGTTCCGAATTTGTCAACGAGTTCTTTCGGAGTTATTATGTTTCCTATCGTTTTTGACATTTTTTCACCGTTTATCGTAAAAAATCCGTGGGAATAAACGCTTTTATGAACGGGAATGCCTGCGCCTATAAGAATAGCTGGCCATATTACGCTGTGAAACCACAAAATATCTTTAGCCATTAAATGTATTTCTGCCGGCCAGTATTTTTCAAAAGTATTAGTATCATCGCTGTATCCTATCGCCGAAATATAATTTATAAGGGCGTCAACCCATACATAAACGGTCTGAGTCATATCAAACGGCAGAGGAATTCCCCATTGGAGGTTTGCCCTTGAAATGCTGATGTCTTCAAGACCCAGCCTTAACTTGCCGAGTATCTCGTTTCTTCTTGCCTCGGGCAGCACTTCAAGATGCTGCGGATGTTTGGGATCTTCTATCATTGATATCAATTTTTCCGTAAAATCCGACAATTTAAAAAAGTAATTTTCTTCGCTCTGGATAACCGGCGGTTTTTTATGGTCGGGACAGCATCCGTTTTCGTCAAGATCTTTTTCGGCCAGAAATTTCTCGCAGTGAACGCAGTATAACCCTTCGTATTGTTTTTTGTATATAAGCTGTTTGTCAAAAAGTTTCTGAGTTATAAGCTGTACGGTTTTTTCGTGTTTTTGGTCGGTTGTTCTTATAAAACCGGAATAATCTATATTCAAAAGAGCCCATGCGTCTTTAAAATATTGGCTCGTTTCGTCGCATAATTCTTTGGGAGTTTTTCCTTTTGCCTGCGCGGACTGGACTATTTTTGCCCCGTGTTCATCTGTCCCCGTAAGAAAAAAAACGTCAAATCCCTGCAGTTTTTTCCAACGCGCCGCTATATCGGCCGCTATTGTCGTATAGGCATGGCCTATGTGGGGTTTGTCGTTTACGTAATAAATAGGAGTAGTAATGTAATATTTTTTCATAAAAAGTCCCTTGATTTTTTTATCATTATACCAAAAAATTATGTCTTGGATAACAAAACTACGGTTTCAATGTGGTAAGTCTGGGGAAACATATCTACCGGAATTATTTTTTCGGCGGAATATCCGCCGGCCGCGTATATTATTTTTAAATCTCTTGCCAGAGTTGAGGGATTACATGAAACATAAACTATTTTTTCCGGAGCAAGAAACAAAATATGTTCTATTACGGGCTGCGTAAGCCCCATTCTAGGAGGATCAATTATTACGGCGTCAAATTTTTGAGTATTTTGTTTAATCCAGTTTTCCGCCGTTGAAGCGGAAAAAGAAACGTTATTTATCGCGTTTAAAACGGCGTTTTGGCGAGCGCTTTTTATTGAATCTTCAATTTGTTCCACTCCCGTGACGTGTTTAACGTGAGGAGCCAGGCATATTCCGATCGAGCCTGTTCCGCAGTACATATCAAGGACGCAGTCTTCTTTTTTAGGATCAAGGCATTTTATAACCGTATCGTAAAGAATTTCCGCGGCTTTCGTGTTTGTCTGGAAAAAGGAAAAAGGCGCGATTGAAAATTTAAGAGTCTTGCCGTAAACGGTAAGACTTTCCGTTATATTCGGACTGCCGTATAAAAGAGAAGATATTTCTGAATTTACCGCGTCGGAAAATTTTGAATTATGAGTCCAGTATACGCTTGACGCGTGATTTTTTAATTCTTCCGTAAGTTCCGACCAAAATTCGTTTTTTATCGTTTCGGTTTTATTTGTAACAAGATTTACCGAAAGGTCTCCGGTATTAATTCCTTTTCTAATCACAAGATGCCTGAAAAAACCTTCGTGGAATTTATTATTGTACGGTCTTAATCCCGTTTTTATGCAAAACTCTTTAACGATTGCCGCAGTTTTCACTATGTCTTGATGGGCTATAAAACAAGGCGGAATGCCGACGTATTTATAGAAGCTGCCTTTTTCATGCAAACCCATATCCAGTTTGCCGTTATCGTCAAAAAAACTGAATTCCATTTTATTCCTGTAATGCCATTGCAGGGGACTTTCAATAATATCCGGAATTTCGGTTTCGGTAAAATTTAAAAGTTCGCGCACGCATTCGGTTTTAAATTTAATCTGGGTTTTATAATCGGTATGCTGAAATGAACAGCCGCCGCATTTTCCGAAAGACGGGCACTCCGGTTCTTTTCTGAGAGATGATTTTGAAATAATGTTTTTTACTTTTCCTTCTCTGAAAGTTTTTTTATCTCGCGTAACGAAAACTTCGGCTGTTTCACCGGGCAGAAGTCCTTCGCAGAAAAGAGCGATTCCGTCCGCGCATCTGCACAAAACGTTTCCCGGGAAAACGATTTTTTCGGCTAGTACTTCAATAACTGTGTTTTTTTTTGATGTTTTGGTCATTATTTGATCGGAATATTTTTATTCTTTTTATCTTTTTTTTGTTTTTTTAAAAATTTTAAATATTCCGCAAAAGAGATAATCCGCTTTTCTTTGCTAATCCATACAAAAGCGCTTGAATTATCAGACAATTCAATTTTTGTCAGATTATCGGAAGTTCCGTCGTCAGACCATGCCGAAGCTATGATGTTGTTTGACGCGCCCTCTTTTTTTGCCGATATTTTCAATTCTTTATAAATCAAATTTTTAATTTCGCCGGCTGGCGGAATTTCAGTTCCGAATATCAGATACAATACTACGGGATAATCTTTTTTGTATTGTTTTATTTCAACTTTGTAATTGGACCTTTGCGCGGTTTTAATGTCTGCGGTATAATCTTTCGGCTGAACGATTTTTTCTTTCTCGGTTTCTCCGAAAAGAAGTCCGGCCGAGGCAAATAAAATTACAAATAAAAAAAACGTATTAATTTTCATGTCAATCCTATTTTTTTAAAGATAAAATTTTTTTAATATCTTCGTTATTGAGCATTGTTATTACAATCTGTTCCGGAGTCAAACCGTCGGTGCATACCGCGATGTCGCAGTTTGAATATGCGGCTTTGCGTTCGTCCATTAATTTTTTAACGCCTTCAAGCGGATTTAACAATTTTTTTATCAAAGGCCTGTGATCTTGTCCGGCTATTCTGTCCAAAATTTGTTTCGGAGAAGCGAATAGATTTATTATTATTCCGTTTTTTCTTAATAAATCAACGTTGTTTTTGTCCAAAACGACTCCGCCGCCGCATGCTATCACGCAGGAATCCATTGACGACATTAATTTTACGACATGCGATTCGTATTCGCGGAATTGTTTTTCGCCTACGCTTTTAAAAATATCCGATATTGACGCCGATAATTGTTTTTCTATCATATCGTCTGTGTCAAAAAACGTCCTGTTAAGCTTTTTTGCCAGTAATTTGCCTACCGTTGTTTTGCCGGTTCCCATAAATCCGGTCAGTACGATGTTTTTCATTAAACCTCTAAATGTAAAGTTCTGGAACAACATTCTAGATTATTTTCCGTATTTTCGCAAATTTTTTACAAATACTTTATTGACAGAAGAGGACATATTAGATAAAATACAAAAATATAAAAATATCCGATAAAAGGGAGGAAAAAATGAAAAAAAATTTTACAATGGGGTTATTATTTTTAATAGCCGTAAGTTTGGGAGTCAGCGCCTGCGCAAAAAAACAAACGGTTGCTCCGGAACAGCAGGAAGCCGCGCTTGAACAGCCTCAGGAACCGCAGCAAATAGCGGTTGAAGATATAAAATTTACGGAAGAACCTTCGATAAGAGACGCCAACATAGAACAGAAAACAACTTTGGATACCATTTATTTTACGCTTGACAGCAGTTCTTTGGACGATGCCTCAATGAATACGCTGAAAGAAAATGAAAAATATCTCAAGGAAAATCCTGCGGTAAATATTGTGATTGAAGGACATTGCGACGAAAGAGGAACAACCGAATATAATTTGGCTTTAGGACAGAGAAGAGCTTTGAAAGTCAAAGAATATTACGTCCAGCTCGGAATTGCTCCTAACAGAATAGCGACGATTTCTTACGGAGAAGAAATGCCGGCCGTTAAAATGAGCACCGAATCGGCATGGGCTAAAAACAGAAGAGCCGAAACAAAAATTATTACAAATAAATAATAATGAAAATTAAAATAACAGCATTATTTTTTGGCATATTTTTATTTGCCGGCTGCGCTACGGTTCCGCAGACTGAAATTGCCGATCTAAAGAAAGAACTTGCGCAATTACAGATTAAATTTAACCAGCTTGAATCAAGGCAGGCTGATTTATTTGCAAAATATGAATCCGGTCAGGTTACAAACGACGCAATAAACGCTTCCAATCAGGAGCTTTTTAAAAAAATATCGCAGTTGTCTCAGAAAATTCAAGATTTGGAAATTATTCAAAAGAAGTCGGCTTCTTCGGCCGGCGGCGCTGCTTCGGTGCAGACTCCGACGGTTGTTTACCAGAATGCATACAATGATTATCTTGTCGGCAAGTATGAACTTGCTTTGACAGGCTTTAAGTCTTTTATAAAAAAATATCCCGAACATGAACTTGCGCCGAAAGTGCAGTATTACATAGGAGAATGTTTGTATTCGCAAAATAATTGGAAAGACGCGTATGAAGAATACAAAACAGTTGACAGCATGTATAACGGTTCCGAGTTCAGTTCTTCCGCAAGGCTTAAAATGGCTTTGTGTCTTGAACTTTTGGGCAGAAAACAGGATGCTCAGGTCGTATTTAAATCTATTTTAGTTGATTACCCTAAAAGTCCGGAGTCTTTTACAGCTAAAGAAAAATTGAAAATGTATGCAAAATGATAGAACAAGGTAAGAGTAATATTTTCCCGTTTTTCGTTTTATCTGTAATAATTCATCTTGCGGTATTTTATGCGTTTTTTTATCAGGCAAAAAAAAATGTATTTATTCAGATTCCGGTAGAAGTTTCTTTTTATTCTCCGGTTCAGGAAAGCGTTGCTGCTGCCGAAACGGTTAACAGCCAAAAAACGGAAGAAATAAAGAAAGAACCGGAGCAAAAAATAAAAAAAGAAGAAATAGTCATAAATAAAAAAGAAGCAAAGAAAGAAGAGAAGAAAAAGAAACCGGAAAAAACCGAAAAAAAAGACGAAAAGAAAACCGTAAAAGACGATGTTTTCGGAAAAAGAACGATAATAGACGCCACGGATATTAAGAACTTGTCGGAAAACGCGGCTGTTTCGCAGAACAGAAACATAATGTTTGACGACGCGAATTTTAAATATAATTATTATACGAACGCAATAGTAAAAAAAATAGGCAAATACTGGCAGTGGTCAAGTTCGTACGCTTCGTTCAGAGCCGTGGTTTATTTTAAAATTGACAGAAGCGGAGCGGTTCATTCCGTTAAAATAAAAGAATCCTCCGGAGACGATGATTTTGACCAAAACGCTTTAAGGTCGGTGCAGCTTGCAAGCCCTTTTGCTCCGCTGCCGGAAGGATACGGCGAAAAAGATTTAGGAGTGTATTTTGAATTCAAATTTCGTTAATTTAATTATAAAAGCGTTTGTTTTTGCAACATTTTTGTTTTTTAACGTTTCTCAGTTTGCCTATGCGGCTGAAAACGAGGTCTTTTTATCGTTATCAAGCAGCGGCGGCAAATCAAGAATAGGCCTTGCCGATTTTATTCCCGTTAACGCTTCCATGGAAGAAATGGGAATGTCAAGAGACATTAAAGCCGTTTTGGAAAACGATTTAATCCTGTCAAGGCAGTTTAACGTGGCGACCGCGAACACTTCGTACAAATTTGACTCGGATTCCCAGTTTTCTTTTTGGGAAGATAAAAATATTTCTATTTTAATCGTCGGAGAATTATCCGTAACGGAACAGACAAAATTAACGGTTGTAGCAAAACTGTATGATTTTAAAAGCAAAGAATTTATATGGAGTAAAAAATATTCGGGCAATCTGGGCAGTTACAGATATATAGCGCACCAGATACACGATGAAATAATAAAAAATATAGTCGGCGAAGACGGAATAGCGTGTTCAAAAATAGCTTTTATAAATAACACTACAAAATTTAAAGAAGTTTACGTTATAGATTATGACGGTTTTAACCTCAGAAGGCTGACAAAGGATAATTCAATCAACATTCTGCCCAAATGGGTGCCCGGCGCAAACAGCCTGATATATACTTCTTATCTCTACGGAAATCCCGATCTTTTTCTTATAGATTTGACAAACAGCAAAAGAAAGGCGGTTTCAACCATACAGGGACTCAATTCCCCGACGGCTTTTTCTCCCGACGGGAAAAATATGGCCGCAACATTATCAAGAGGCGAATATCCTAATTTATATTTATTAAATGCCGACGGAGTCGTTCAGAGAAGGCTCACTCAGGGCAGGTATATTGACACAAGCCCGTGTTTCTCTCCAAGCGGCAGAGAACTTTCTTTTATATCCGACAGAGCCGGTTACCCCCAGATATACATAATGGATATAGACGGGGTTAATTTAAGAAGGCTTGCTACAAAAGGAAATTGCGATACTCCGGCATGGTCTCCGAAAGGCGATAAAATCGCTTTTACGATGAAGCTGGACAATAATTTTGATATTTTTATATATGATCTTCCAAAATCTCAGGTTATAAGATTAACCGAAAAACAGGGCGACAATGAAAATCCGACGTGGTCTCAGGACGGAAGATTCATCGCTTTTTCGTCAACGCGTTCCGGTAAAGCGGAAATTTATATAATAGGGTTGGACGGTTATACAAGAAAACTCGTTGAAATGCCGGGAAGTTCTTTCACTCCGGCATGGTCAAGCGGTTTATAAAATAAAGGGGTTTAAAATGTTTGAGGGAAAAAGTTTAATAGAAATTCTTAATATGGGAGGCTGGACGCTTTATACTCTTTTAATATGTTCCGTAGTATCGGTAACTATAATAGTATTTAAAATATTCGAATTCAAAAAGAAAGGGAGAATAGACGCAAAATCATTTCTTAAAACAATTAAGAAAAAAATCCAGGATGAACCCGTAAGTTTTGCTGTGCTTTATTGCGATAAAATAAATACTCCGGTATCTAATGTTGTTAAAGCGGGGCTTGCAAAATATGCCGATACTTCATCAACAAATGTTGAGGAAACAATGAACAGGGAAGTCCTTATAGAAACAATAAAACTTGAAAAATATACGACAATAGTAGGTACGATAGGAAGCATAGCCGTATACATAGGCTTATTCGGCACGGTGCTCGGTATTATCCGTTCTTTCCATGATATATCAAAAGTGGGATCGGGCGGAATTTCAGTAGTTATCGGCGGAGTTTCGGAGGCGCTTATCGCGACGGCTGCCGGTCTTTGCGTGGCGATTCCGGCTGTCGCAGCTTATAATTTTTTTATGAAAAGAATAGATAATTTTGTAGTTGAAATGGAATATGCCGTTTCGGCGCTTGAAGAACTTCTTAAAACCGGTATTCAAAAATGAGTAAGAACAAAAGAAATAAAGTCGTCGCCGATATTAATATAACTCCTTTTACCGATGTCGTATTGGTTTTGCTTATTATATTTATGATAACCACTCCTATGCTTTCCCAGCATGAAATCAAAGTAAATCTTCCAAAAGCCGAAAGAATGGAAACGGATGATGCGAAAAACATAGAGGTTACGATTGACAAAGACGGGCTTATCTATTTGAACGGGTCGCAGATTCATATCGCTTATTTTGAGGACGCCGTAAAAAATTTAATTTCAAAAAATCCGGAAAAACCGGTGATTATAAAAGGCGATAAAACGGTGCAGTATGATCTGGTTATCCAGGTAATGGATAAGGCAAAAAAAGCCGGAGCGTCTAAATTTGCGCTTGCCGTTGAGATGCCGGATAAAAAATCAATATGAGAAAAATCTACATTTTTTTATCGTTTCTTTTATGTTCTCTGGTTTTAAATTATTTTTTATATTCAAATAAGTTAATTGATATCATAACAAACCGCACGGTATCGTTTTTTTATATCCAATGGCCCGTTGAAAGGCTGTTTATTGAACCGTTTTATGCGTTTGCGTATTATATTTTAACAATGGAAAGAACCGGTTATATTTTCGCTTTAGTTTCATGGGCTTTATGGATAGTTATATTTGCGGCGGCGGTTTCAAGATATAAAAAAATGAGTTTAAGACAAACGCTTATAAATTCTTTTTTCGGCGTATTGTTGTTTGTTTCGGCGGTAATGGCTGTTATACTTCTTCCGGTTCCCGGCCCTAAATTGGCAAATACAGATGCATATAAAGTTTTTGATATACATTCTCATACCGTTTCTTCAAGAGACGCGATAGCAAGCATAAATTCAAGCATAAGACTGCACAAACAACACGGTTTTACAAATTTTTTTATTACCGAACATGATAACGTTAAAGGATACGGAACAGTTCCGTACAATGTAAAAAACATAGATTTTATTTACCCCGGAATACAGATAAGAACAACCGACGGAGTGTCGGTTTTGCTGTTGGCGGATAAAAAATTCAATTACGATTATTTTAAGGATAAGAGCATAAAGCAAATTATAAATTTAGCGCATGAAAAAGGAATGCTTGCAGTAATGCCTCACTGGTGGAAATGGAATGAACCGCCTTTAAAGAAAATAGTTGAATACGGAATAGACGGGTTTGAAATATATAATTGCGGATACAGATATATAAGCGACCAAAAAAGAAAAGACATAATAGACATATGCAAAAAAAACAATTTAATGATGTTCGGCACCATAGACTGGCACGGGTACGGCAATATGACGAATGTCTGGACCGTGACCGAAAGACGCGACGGAAAAACTTTATTTGAAATATTGAAATCAAAACCCGAACTTAAGGTTATCGTTCATGATACTAAAGGTTCTCAGTCTTTATTAAGATATATTTTTGAACCATTCTCGGCATTTTATTTTTACGTTATAAATACAGAAAAGATATATATATTGAGTTTTTATATGCTTTTTGGAGTTTTGATTGCTATGTTTTTTTATTTTCATATAAAAATACTTATAAGATTTTTCAGTTTGTTTTTTTCTTCGTTTTTTATGCTTGCTACTCTCTACTACTTTAATACATATTTATATATAGCGGCTAAAAATATAGTTATTCCCGAGATGATACTTCCGCTTGCGGCGGGATTTTCTGTTTTATGGCTTATTGTTTGGATTATAAATGGAAAAAATATTAAATCTTAAAAACACGGTAATTTTTGTATTTATTGCTATTATCTGGAAGATTTTTCTTGCCGGAACGCTTTTTCTGCATCCGGATGAAGCGTATTATTGGCTTTGGTCAAAACAGCTTGCATTAAGTTATTATGATCACGCTCCCATGATCGCCTATTTTATCAAACTTACAACGATATTCTCTGATTCGGAACTTGCAGTCAGGTTTTCGGCGATAATAGCTATGGCGGTATTAAGCGTCGTTATCTGGAAATTTGTAATAAAATTATTTGGAAGCGAACTGATTGCGTCGGCTTGTGTTATTCTGCTTCATTCAATGCCTATTATATTTTCGGCTTCATTTATTATGACCCCCGATACTCCGTTATTTTTGTTTTTGTCAATAACAACGTTTTTTATATGGAAATTTATAGAAACTGAAAACGGAAACTATTGGTATCCGGCTGGTTTGTTTTTCGGGCTGGCTCTTTTGTCTAAATATACCGCGGTGCTTCTTCTTCCGGGGTTAGCATTATATATTATCGTTTTTAAAAAATATTATTGGTTTAAAAAATATCAGATTTATTTAAGTTTGTTAATAGCATGCGTATGTTTTTTTCCCGTTGTTTACTGGAATTATCAAAACGGATGGATATCATTTTCTTATCAGCTCGGGCACGGTCTGTCAAGCAGCGGATATAAAATAAACTATGTGTTTGATTATCTTGGATCGCAGATGCTGATTTTCAGCGTAATTTTATTTTTGCCGACATTGGTTGCGGCATTCGGATATTTATTTTCAAAAGATCCCAAGAAAGTTTTTTTGGCTTCAGTATCGCTGTCAACTATATTGTTTTATTGTTTTACGGCCTTAAAAAAAAGCCCTGAAGCAAATTGGCCGGTACCGGCATATTTTACTTTTGCGGTAATATCGGCGAAATATTTTATGGAAGGCGGCAAAACAAAAAAAATATTATTTATTTCCGCCGTAATTTTCAATATAACCGTATCTGTAATTGCGGGGCTGCATGCTAAATTTACAATAATACCTCTGGAAAAAATATCAAAAAATATAGCTAAAGCCGAAGCTACAAACTGGTTTTACGGTTATGATAAACTTGCCGATAAATTAACCGCTGAAAATATAAAATACGTATTAACGCCTTCCCATCAGACATCCGCCGAAATAGCCTTTTATTCAAAAAATAAAATAAAAACGTTTGCCGATTCAAAATCTTCAAAAAAAAGCCAGTATGATATATGGGGCAAACCGGAAATTTTTAATTCAAACGAGCAGGGAGCATTTGTTTATGAAGTGTTTGATGATAATAAATCGGCTCCGTATGGCATAAACGATTTGTTTCGCCATATTTCAAAAGAAATTGATGAATTTGAAGTTATAAGGCACGGCGTGATTGTAAGGCAATTCAAAATAGAAAAAGTATCCAATTAAAAATTCACAAAAAATTCACAAATATTTTCAAAAAAATTGATAAGTTTGATATATAATAAGAATGCGGATAGGAATAGAAAAAAAGTATTGAAAAAATATGGTAAATGATGTATAGTTTTAACAGTACAAAGGCGGGCAAATGAAGAGGATTGTTGTAAGACAATTAATATTTAATTTGTTTGAACCCGGTGTGGCAAGAAAGACACTGGTAGCCTTTGTATTTTTATGTATGCTGGTAAACGGATTTACGCCCA